>Ga0137358_10000358_pt1 | contig 20193 bp, 15 predicted proteins | sample Mad1_20_16metaG_FD_105551 | JGI IMG/M metagenome (GOLD analysis project Ga0137358, IMG submission 105551) | Vadose zone soil microbial communities from Angelo Coast Range Reserve, California, USA - Mad1_20_16 metaG | ecosystem: Environmental > Terrestrial > Soil > Vadose zone | place: USA... | reverse complement strand
GAGGCTGCGCCATAAAGAAAAAGGTCCCGTTCCGAAGCGGCGCAGACGGGGTGGTCGCTCACACGAAATGTTTCGCCGAACTGACCACCCCGTCCGCGCCTTTCAAAGGAAGCTTCGCGGCATTTTCTTGATGGCGCGTCCACCCCTCCTGTCCCAGGAGGGGAACACTCCCGCCTGAGCTCATCTCGATAAATTTGGTTGCGGCTATGCCGCGTTGTGTCTTTGTGGTTCCTCATGCGCCTTTACCGGACCGGAATCGTAACACGATTGCTTGCAAACCCTCCGATGGTCAGACTCACTGAAATGTTCGTCGCCGGAGAAACCAGCGCCGGAACGCGAACGGTGACCTGATATCGTCCGGCGATGCCCGGAGCCAGGCCGCTGTAGAGCACCTCGGCCTGATAAGTATCAAAGAAGACTCGTGGGCTCTGAACCGTGCGGTTCAGTGGTTCCGCACCGCCCGGCTGGCCCGCTGCGATCGGCGGGTCCACAGCGCCAAGGCCGGCCGCATAGAAAGTAACTCGAGCTCCACGATCGGCCGCGTTCGCTGCCGTCACCAGTGAACCGTCGTCCTTGATGAAGATTCCAGGACCTCGGCCACTTTCATTCCGGGTGAAAATCCCAGGGTCGAAAGCGGCAATCGAAATCTGAATATCGTTGCTCCGGACTGAGGCTGCCTCCACGCGAAGCACGTATGCTCCCGGCGAGATGTCGGCAGGCACCAGGGCTCTGATCTGCTGAGGAGAGACCAGGAGGAGCGGCAGCGCTACATCGCCCGCTCCCGTCACGAGCAGGACCCGTGTGGCCTGGAGCGAAGTTGGCAGCGCTCCGCTCCCCGCAGCGACGGTGTCCCCCGCCAGGTTCTGGCCGAAAATGGAGAGAATGCTTCCCGGCCCAAGGGACGTGTAACCGTTCAAGGTCACCGCGTCCATTACAGAATCCGCCAGCAATGCCGGAGCAAGGACCGCGGTGGCGGTGAAGGTGACCGAGATGTCGCCGCTGGCGGCCACCACCTTGACGGTTCCAGGACCTGGAGGCAAAGTCAAAACTGCGCTGGCTGCTCCCGCGGCATTGGTGACAACAGTTCGAGCGCTGAGGGATCCTCCTCCACTCGTGATTGAAAAATTCACAGGGACGTTCTGCAACGGAAGCTGATTGGCATCCGAAATCATTATCTGCAATGGCGGCAATGCGGCCCCCGGGGCGCCAGTCGCATTATTCCCGCTGACAATCGTCATTTGAGCCGGTGAGGACGTCACGTGCACTTCTATGAGAATGTCCTGAACCAAAGGACCGGAGACCAATTGCAGGCGGCCCACATACGAACCTGCCTGCAGAGCGGCAGCGGAAATGCCAATGGCGACCTGCGATGAAGCGGTCGGCCTGAGATTTCCGTTCGGCTCAGGAACAGTGATCCACGGATCGAGCGCATTCAGCTGCCAGCCGAACGTGGTCGTCGTGGACACATTGGTCAATGCAATGCCGGCGGTCACCGCCGTTCCCTGTCTCAATGTCAGATTGGCCGAAAGCGGATTGACAATCACGCTGGGACTGAACCCGGTCACCGAGGTCCGGTAAATCCCGCGCCCAAATGTGGCGGCCAGCAATGTGCCGTCCTGGCGCAATGACAGATCCGTGATTGGACTCGGAGGAAGGCTCGGGTCGCTGCTGCCGCAGAACAGCATCACAACGCAGATGATGGTCCCATGACTGATGTCGGTCCACTGCGCGCCGGCATTGAAGCTGACAAAAACCCCCGCGTCCGTTGCCAAGTAGAGCCTTTGGGCAGGAAGGTTGAACTGGGGAGGCAAGGAAGTAGGGTCAATGACGATGGTGTTCACCGGCACCCGCGGCAGATTGCCGCGAACCGACGCCCATGTGCCGCCTCCGTTAGTCGACTGCAGCAAATCTCCGGGAAGAAATCCTGCGGAGATGCTGGGGCCGGCTGGGAAAGCACCAATGGCGGCGTAGACCGTATTGGTCTGTCGGGGATCTACGGCCAACCGAGTGATCAGCCCCGGCACGGAACCCGCCTGAACCCAGGTCTGCCCTGTATTCGCTGAACGCCAGATCACAGAATTAACCGGGCAATCGACCAATGCTACTTCCGGAAGGCACGCCGTTGCCGCATAGAGCGTCGAGCGCGCACCGGGCGCTATGGCCAGCGCGATGACGACGCGATTTGGATCTGAATCCACCGCTGTCAAAGCCGTCCATGTGGCTCCACCGTCGGTCGTGTGGTACAGCCGGGCGCCGGCCACATACGCGGAGAAGCTGTTAACCGGATCGAGGAGGAGCGGAGGAAACGGCGCCCGCAACCCTCCGCCCGACACGTTGAAAGAGGAAAAATGCGCGCCTCGGTCCGTGGAGCTGTAGATCGACCCGTTCCCTGCGGCAAAGATGTTGGAGCCGTTTCGGGCGGCTGCCACGCTCCCCGCGGCATCAATGCCGGGAACGCCGGCAGAGATGAACTCGAAGGCATCGACCCAGACCCCGGTTCCACTGGAGAGGCTATTTTTCACGCCAGTCGCTTCGACGGTCAGCGTGTGTCTTCCCGACAGCAATCCTGTCACCGAATAGACCTTGACCTGTCCTGCTTCCTGCTGGCTATACGTATCCAGTTGTGTCTTCAGAACACCGTCGACGTAAACGTTCGCGAGCCCGGACGATGAGTCTTGAAGACCAATCCAGTTCGCACCAATTCCGTTGAAGGTGAACGTGGCGCTCGTTGCGAAGTTTATCCCACGTATCGCAGTGCCGCCACTGGCGGCAGCGCTTGTGTTGGCAGACCACGTACCGGTCAGCACGACCGCACTGTTGTCCTCCTCGACGCGAGTGACCGCGGGGAGCGGACCAAAGAGCCCGGCCGGTCCTGCGCCCCAGATACCGTTTGTGGAATCGACACTTACTCCCAGGAACCGGCCCAGGAGCAACTGCGAGGTCGGACGGGTCGGGACTCCCGGGACCAAAGCAACGGTTTCCAACCCTTTCTCCCCACCCAGGAGAACCATTCCGCGGGTAAGCGCTGCGGCGTGGAATCCGGCTGTTACAGTCGGAATCGTTTGCCAACTGGCTCCCTGATTTGTGGAAGTCAGCAAAGTGGCTCCGGCCACGTAAAGGCTTCCGCCCGTCGGATCGGTGAAAAGTTGCATCGGGGGGCGGGCTTGACCGATCCCGAAGGTCGCCGACCACGAATTGCCTGCATCGGTGCTGCGATAAAAATCCAGCTGCGACAGCCCGGGCGTGGGGGATTCGTGGGAAACGACCAGGGACAGGGTATCGCCACCAGCTACCATGCTTACCCAATTCGCCTGTGTCCGGGATGTAGTGTCGGGATTCGGAGGAAGGATCACGTTGGTCCACGTGCGTCCGCCGTCGGAGGAACGGGCCAGTATGTTTTCTCGCACTCCCGGGTCCCGGGCCATACCGGCATAAACGCTGCCGCGACCGTCAAACGCAACCGATGTAACCGGAGAAGCGAGAACCTTGTTCCAGCTCGCGCCCGCGTCTGAAGAAAGAAACAGTCCTTCAGCGGAGCCCGCGAAGACTCGCCCCGAGTCCGTCGGATCGACGCCGAGTGCGCAGACCGGCTGATTCGTGAAGCGCGCCTGCGAGGTCCAGCTCTGTCCGCCATCGGCCGAGCGCCCAACACCTTGCAGCGGGCGAAGAATTTGATTGTCCCCCGTTCCAAGATAGACAACATCGGGGAAACGAGGATCAAGCGCCAGAGAACAGACCTGCGAAGACGGAGCGGAGTCGAACTGAGGAATCCAACTCGCGCCGCCGTCCTGAGTTTTCCAGGCGCCCCCTGGTGCGGCGAGATACAGGACAGAATCGTTGCGCGGGTCCACGGCCAGCGCCAGTATTCGATCCGGATCTCCCGGAGGACCGGCAGGACTCCAAAGAATCTGCGGCTGCGCGGAGGCGGTTGGAGAAAACCCCACAGCGACGCAGAAACACAACAATGCAAGCACACTTGCGCGCTTAATTAGCCCCGGATTACGCGAATTACGCGGATGAAATCCGCTAGTGAATCGCCGCGAGTGGAGCGCTATCGATCGCACTGGATACTCCTCCCGCAGTGACCACCACCGGCAGGTCATCCCCCTGAACTCGGCTGCCTGGAACGTAAATGGTGATTTGATAAACGCCGACAAAGCCCGGCGCCAACCCGGACCAGATCACGGGGTATGGCTGCCCCCCGATCGTTACCTCGACAGGCCCGACAGTTGGAGACAGCGGATCTCCAGACGCTCCCACGCCGACGGGCACCACAGGACTGACAGGGCCCAGGCCCGTCGCATACAAAATCAGCTGTTCATCTCGCTCTGCGGGATAGTCGGGTGTGACCAGCGTGAAATCGCCGACATGAAGCGGAGCTCGCGGCTGCCCGTTTACGTCCGCGGAAAATACACCGGGACTTGTGGCGCTTACCGGGATCTGGACGCCTGCGCTGACCTGACCAAGGCGCGTGGACCGCACCGTCAGCGTGACGCGGCCGGTCCCCAGTTCGAGCGGCAACTGCGCATTGATCTGCGTGGGAGATGTGCTGATGAGTGGAATCGCGACTTCGTTTGCCGTTACGCAGACTCCGCCGAGACTCCGCGGCAAGGGAGCGGCGCTCGCTGCGGCGGAATCCGCCAGGTTGGTGCCAAGGATCGTGATGAGAGAACCGGGAGAGACCGGTCCGGGACGGCGGCTGGCGCCATTCACCACACCACTGGACTGGAACGAAGGAGCCCGGCCGGCTGCCGCCGCTACGGATACGACGCTGAGACCGGAAAACGTCAGAAGGTACGCATTGTTGTTGCTGTCCATCGCTATCCCGCGAGGCAGCAGTTGCGTCTGGTTGTTCGCGGCCAGTTCCAACGCGGTTGCGCGCGGGGGCCACTGACGCGTGCCGTTGGCCGTGCCAATTTGCGCGGGGCTGATGTCCAGCACCTGTTCCGGCAGGAAAATCTGAAGATCCGACTGCAAGGTGGAGAGATTGTAACGTTGCAGGCTCTGAACGGGCGTTTGGACTGTAGCCGCCTGGACCCGGAGGGCGCTGTTGCCGGCGGCGATTACTCCGAAGGCAAGCCCCGCCTGGCCCTGGGCGCCGGGCAGTCCCACCGCGCCTGGCGCAATCGCGCCCTGAGAACCCAGCGCGGAATTGAAGACAGAATTATCCACCACGTAGAAACTGCCATCGGCCGCGGCTGACGCCGTGCCTCGCAACCCCGGCACGGCCAGGGGACGCATCACAGCGAACGTGTCCGCAATCGGATCATAAAGCCGTAAATTCCCATTCCCTTCGACCACCAGGATCGCGCTGCCGTTTGCCGGCGCGAGCAGCAGGTTACGGCCCTGGATGCTGTTCAGTGTCCCGGTTCCCAGATTCTGGCGCGGGAAGGCGCTGTGGGTTACCAGACTCAATTGCCAGACCGATCCAATTCCGGGCGCGACGCCGGCGGCGGCCAGTGGTACAGCCGAAAACAGGATGGCATTGGCCGAAGCAGCGATGGAGCGGGGGAACAGCGGAGTGGCGTTGAGCGGGACAGGCCCCATCGGAATCTGGTCGATCTCCTGCATCGCGTCCAGGTCGATGATGGAGAGATTTTCTGCTCCGGAGTTCGCGACCACCAGCGTGGAGGGATTGACCATGGCCATGGACAAAGGACGATTCCCGACTCGAATGGGCGGCAAGAAGGCCTGGCTCGCCAGCGAGAAGACCTCGATTTGATCCCGAGTGTAGTTAGCAACGTACAGCCTCTGCCGCGCGGTATCCATCTGCAGGTCGACACCCACGCCCGAGATGGGAACAATCGCGCCGCGATCGCCCACGTCGCGAAAGTTCAAATTCACCAGAATAGCCGGCTCGATATTCACTGCCTCCGGAGAAACAATCACCACGGCATACTGCAGCGTGCCGCGCGTGGTCACGCTGCGCGGATCAAAGCTGATAGTCAGGTTCGCGGGAGCCACGCCGGAACCGCGGTTCAAGATGACCGGAGCAGTCTGATTGTTCGCGACGGCCGCAAAGGTCATTCGGCCGCCTCCCGCGTTGCGAACCTGGATAGAGGCGGTTGCCACCGTGCGGTTGCACATGTCCACCGAAAGGACAACGCTGGCCGCGCTTACATCGAGCACTGGAAGAGTGCTCAGTTGTCCAACAGGGATCACCAGCAATCCGGAGGTGGAATTGGCAAACAGGTTTTGCCCATCCGGGGACGCGACGATCTTGGACGTGATCGCTTCCGACAGGCGCAAGCCAAGCTCCGGCGTGAGGCTCGAGGAACGCAGGATCTGCAGCACACCTTGCGTTTGTAGTCCTGGAGTCTGTCCGGGGATGGCGCCCGGAATGACCGCTCCGCCCGGGTTTTGAGGATTGTTGGTGTTGAGAGGATTGATGGGAGACTGCGTGGAAAACGTGGCATAGACCGCGTTGCCATCCACGGAGAACGCGCTCCCGCCGGTCAGCGTGGGAGCCACAGTGCCGGTCCGCCCTAATATCGTCAGAGTTTGCGTGTCAAACAGGAATGGGCCGGCCATGAAACGGGAACCATCCGTTGACGCCGAAAGAATCGCCCGCAACCCAGTCACATTCCGGCTCCGCAAGACCGTTCCGGAAGCAACCTCGTACACAAAGAGCCGGTTGGTAGAGAGTCCGATAACGAGGTTACCCGAGGCCGTTGTCACCAATCCGGCGAGGAACCCTGCCGGCGTCGGGCTGGCAGGGATGGCTGGAATTCCGATCGGCGGCGTCGCCGGCGGCGAGATTGGCACAGGAGAAACTACGGCTGTGACCGGATCAAGCCGCAACAGGCCGGCGGTACCCAGAATGACCAACTTGCCGTCGCTTCCGACGGCAATCGAATCCGGGCGTGAACCTATCGTGTAGTCGCGACCGGCCGCCGTCGGGAAATTCAAATTGATCGCCGTGACCGTGAAGGAGCCGAGATTGGCGACGTATAGTGTAGCGCCGTCGGGACTTAGCGCCAGGCTTCCAGGCTGAAGTCCGGCGAGAATGGTGCCGGTCAGCCGGCGGGCGTCAACAGAATAAATCTCCACCTGATTCCGGAGCGGATTGGCGAGATACACCAGGTTGCGGCCCGCGTCGTAAACCAAATCCGACACCGGGCCGACAACGGGAACAACAGTTCCAATATTCGCCGCGGAAGCGGTCACGCCGCAAAAAGAAAATAGCAGCCCAAGGCATAGAAGAAGCAGGACCGCTCTGGAGATTTGTCGACTGTAAAACAAACCCATAATAATTTGGAATCGGCGGGAACTATACGCTATCGGCGAGCTTCCGGCAAAGGCGTGTCTCACGATTTTTACTTTTTTTTGCATTACGGAAAGCCGTATTTAGGAATAAGATGCCGCAACACACTGGTATAAGGAGCACCAGAATCAATGAACGCGGCAGGGCCATTCGTCGTTCACAATCGCACTCGGGGAGCAACCCTTGCGGCCAATGTGCGACTGGCGGACACACCCCGCTCTCGCCGGATCGGCTTGTTGCGGCACGAGACGCTGGAGCCCGGTGAGGGTTTATGGATATACCCCACTCAGGCGATCCATACGTTCGGGATGCGATTTCCGATTGATGTGGCTTTCCTGGATAACCGCTTACGCATCAAGCGAGTCTATCACCGGCTCGCACCGTTCCGTTTGACGACACTCGTATGGGAAGCGCGAAGCGTTTTAGAACTGGCTTCCGGATCTCTTGCCAGTACAGGGACAGCGGTCGGTGACGAACTGCAATTCTCGCTTCCCGAAGAGCCGCCTGCATGAAACCGGTCGCCATCCTTCTAATCATTCTGGTGCTGGCGACGGGTTGCGTGCATCGTACTACGCAGCAAACAGCGACATCGCCCGATGCGGCTTTGCGCGCTATCTTCCAGCAGCAAACGCAGGGAGCTTTTAACCCTCTCACCGATGACAGGCGCGTCGAAGCGCTCCAGCTTCGGTTGAAACTCAATCCACAGGATGTCGGCGCACGGTTGGAACTCGCTGGAGTTTACGAAAATTACCGCCTCTACGACGACGGACTGGAGCAGTACAGGGAGACTTTGAGGCTGGCCCGGTCTGTGCCGGGGGACAACGCGTCGATCGCGCAAAAGGCTGTGCTCGGGTTGCGGCGTTGCGCTCAGGCCTCAGGCCGCACTCGGGAGGCCATTCCGCTGCTCGAGGAGTTCTTGAAAGAATCGCCGTCGGCGGGCGCGTGGAATGAACTGGGGCTGTTGCACGACGCGTTGGGGGATCCTGCTTCGGGCGAAATCGCGCTTCGGGAAGCGGTAGCGCTTGACTCGACATCATTCCAGCTGCATAACAATCTCGGTTACAACCTGGTGCTCCAGAACAAAGCAGAAGCAGCCGAAGCCGAATTCCGCAAGGCGCTCGCGTTGAATCCGAAATCCGCCACCAGTCGCAATAACCTCGGCGTGCTTCTGGCGCGTCGCGGGGAGCTGCAAGGCGCACTGGAGCAATTTCAATCCACCGCTGATGCCGCGACGGCCCATAACAATCTCGCAGTGGTCCTGCTCGAATCGGGCCAATACGAACAGAGCCGTGAGGAGTTAGTCAAAGCCCTGGCTCTTCGGCACTACTTCGCTCCCGCGCTGGCGAACTTCAAGCTGGTGCAGGAGCGCATCCGCGAGCGGGGGGCGCAGAAAGCGGGCGGCGTTTCGCCGAGTAAACCATCGGCGGAGGTCGTTCAATCGAAAGACCGTGAGGATAGACGATGAACACATTCTGGAAACGTTTTTGGATAGAGACGGAAGGTCAGGATCTGGTGGAGTACGCCCTGATCGTTGCGGCGATCGCCCTGGGACTGATCGCCACCGTTCAGCAGATAGGCGCCGCACTTAGCACCATTTATGCAAGTATTTCGACGGCACTGGGTAACATCACCCAATAAGCCCGCCCTCGCAGCGGAGCCTCCTCCACCATGAGCGACTATTCGAAAGCGATCTGGAGTCTCGACTCAGTTTCTCGGTCCAGGCCTGAGCCGGCCGAGGCGGCCGAAGTGACCTCGCGAACCGCCCTGCTGCTGCCGAGCTTTGGCGCCGTGGTATTCGCAGTGACGCTTTTACAAGTGTTGTTCCTCGCACAGGGTGCCCAGAGTTTGTTTCGCGATAGCGACACCGGCTGGCACGTGCGTAACGGAGAAGCCATTCTGACCACCGCCGCTGTCCCGCAAGTGGACAGCTTCTCGTATACACGGGGCGGCCGGCAATGGTTCGCCTGGGAGTGGCTGTCGGATGTGGTGCTGGGCGGCGCTCACCGGATCGCCGGCCTGCCGGGGGTAGCGCTACTGGCTGCCCTCGCGATTGCGTTGACCGCCTGGGGTGCCGCTCGCCTGTCTCTTTCCCTCGGCGGTAATCTGTTCTTCACAGCCGCTGCCATGGTCCTGCTTCTCGGCACCACGAGTATTCACTGGCTGGCGCGGCCGCACGTGTTCTCGTGGCTTTTTGCGTTGCTGTTTCTCTCCATTGCGGAGCACGAGCGGCGTGGGGGAACCGGCCGGACTTTATATGCGCTGCCTCTGCTGGCTTGCCTCTGGGCCAACGTGCATGCGAGTTTCTTACTCGGACCTGCCATCCTGTTTATTTATGTCATCGGAGAATGGTTGGGCCGCATTCCCCTCCTCAGAGAGGAGGGGAAAAACGCCGGACTCCGTTTTGCCGCGGCCTGCCTTGTGTCGCTGCTGGCCACCTTCGTCAATCCCTACGGCTGGCACCTGCACGAGCACGTCCTTACCTCTTTGCAAAACAATTACCTGATGGACCACGTTGCGGAATTCCGCAGTTTTAGTTTCCACTCGGCCGGCGCCCTGCACGTCGAACTGTTCCTGCTGGTCGCCGTTCTTGGGGCTGCAGCCCTGGTGCGCCAGCGCGCCTTTGGTCCGGCGTTGCTTGCATTGGCGATGCTCCACCTGTCCTTGTATTCCGCGCGCCACCTGCCGACCGCGGCTGTGCTGTTGCTGCCGTTGTGCGTCGCGGCGCTGACCCGCGAGGCAGAGGGCTGGCCCCGGCTGCGTTCCCTGCTCGACTACTCGAAACGCTTGCAAGCCATTGACCGGAACGTCTGGGGCGCCATTCCGACCGTCCTCCTGCTCGCGGCGACGGTCACGGGTTTGGGCACATTGGCTCGTGCCGGTCGCATTGGCTTCGATTCTGCAGAGTTTCCTGTCCGCGCCGCTGACTTTCTGCAGCAGCACGATCCTGAGGCTCGCGTGTTCGCGAAAGATCAGTGGGGCGGTTATCTCATCTACCGATTTGCGGGCCATTTGAAAGTTTTCATCGACGGGCGGGGTGATTTTTATGGGCAGGATTTTTTCGAAATTTACGCCCAGGTTGCGGAAGCGAAGCCGGGGTGGGACGCAGTGCTGAAGCGGTTTGATGTCCGATTCGTACTTGTTTCGCCAGACAATGCATTGGCCTCGGCACTTCAACTGAGCTCGGATTGGAAGCGGGTCCATGCGGATTCGGTCGCCGCTGTCTTCCAAAGGGTGAGCTGAATGATGCCGGGTAGCATCGAAATTGCCCTGGTTGCTCTGGTAACAGCTGCTGCCTGGAGCGATTTCCGGACGAGGCGGATTCCGAACTGGATCACCATGCCAGGCGCCGCGCTGGGATTCGTGTTGCAAACCTGGTACGGCGGCATTCACGGAGCTCTGGCATCGCTGGCGGGCGCTGGACTTGGACTGGGGATCTTCATCGCGTTGTACATCGCAGGCGGTATGGGCGCGGGAGACGTGAAGTTGTTCAGCGCAGTTGGTGCGCTTGCAGGGCCGCAGGCGTTGATCCTGGTGTTTGTATTCACGGGACTGTTGGGCGGGATAGCCGCACTCGTGCTGTCCGTATCCCGCGGGCGACTGCGGCAAACGCTGGGCCAAACCGGCATGCTGCTGCTTGACCTGGGCCGGCTGCGCTGGCAGGAAGTGCGGCAATCAAGTGGAGCTCCGAACTCGCTGCGTCTGCCGTATGGGATCGTAATCGCCGGCGGCACATTGGTATCTCTCATGGTCCTTCATTAAGAGAATTCTATGCAACGTCATCGCGTACTACTTGCCTTTGGGATCGCATGGCTCTCCGCCCTGCTGCTGAGCTGGTGGGTGTACAAGAGAACCACGGCGCCACCCTCGCGGGATCTGGTTTACGTTGTCGCCGCGTCACAAGATCTGCCTGTCGGCAGGCGCATCCAGGCCGGCGACCTCAAGCTGATTGCGCTGGACCGCAAGGATCAGCCCAAAGGGGCTTTTCTGAAAACTGCCGACATCGTGGACCGCTCCGTCGTGGTCCCGATGGCCGCCAGCGAACTGGTGCTCAACGGAAAACTCGCGGGTAAAGGAAGCGGTGAAGGTCTGTCCGCCTTGATCGAGCCCGGGACGCGAGCCATTTCTGTCCAGGTAAACGAGATTTCCGGCGTCTCGGGCTTCATTCAACCCGGAACACGTGTGGACGTACTCTTTACGCGCATCTTCTCCAGCGGCGACGCAGCCACGACGACCCTTCTCCAGAACGTGAAGGTGATCGCTTATGGCAGACAGCTCGATCCGGGAGCCAAGGTGGATCCGCGCGATACCTCCAGGCCTACAGTGGCCACGTTGCTGGTTACCCAGGAGCAGGGAGAGAAACTGGTCCTGGCGGGACAACGCGGACGAATCCAACTTGCGCTGCGCAACGGCCTGGATGACGAAGTCACGAGATCGTCCGATCCGGTCCAAGCGGTCGATCTCGGAATCGACGAGCCACGCAAAGCCGCGGCGAAAAGTGTCGCGCCCGTAGTGCCAATAGTCCCCCGTGCAGCGCCGGTCGTGGTAACGAAGACAAGCAAGCCCGAAAACGAAGGGCACGTGGTGCGGATATACCGCGGTGAAAAGGTCACGGAGGAAACGTTGAAATGAGGGGAACAGCAACGGCTCTGCTGTGCGTGGTTCTGGGCCTCGGAAGCGGATCGGCCGGCGCGGCCGTTGTGCAAGTGCAGGTCGGGCCCGCCACTCCGCTCGCGCCCCGCTCAGTGATGCTCACAGTTGGCCGGGGCCAACTGCTCCAGTTCCTGGACGAAGCTTCCCGAGTCTCTGTTTCCGATCCTGTGATCGCTGATGCCGTGGTGGTTTCGGCGCACGAGGTGGTCCTTAACGGCAAGTCGCCCGGCCACACAACGATCATGATCTGGCATGGCGAGAACGTCTCGCCGTTTGAAATTTCCGTGGAGCCGGATCTGAGCGAAATCCAGAAGCAGTTGCACGCCACCTTTCCCAACGAACAGATCGACGTATCGAGCAGCAAGGATGCCATCCTGCTTACGGGTCTGGTGACCGATGCGGAAATCGCCAAGCAGGCGGCCGCGATTGCTGCGGTGCATGCGAAGTCCGTGGTGAACCTGCTCCAGGCGCCGCCTGCCGATAACCGCCAGGTCATGCTGCAGGTGAAGTTCGCCACGATGGATCGCACCACCCTGACCCAGTTGGGAGCGAACGTGTTCAGTGTCAACAACAAGCTGCTTGGAACGTCGACCACCCAGCAATTCTCGTTTCCGCGCACCGGCCAGCTACAGTTCTCTCAGGGCCCAGACGGTCAGCCGGTGTTGGGCAACCAGCAGGTCACGATCACGGACTTGTTGAACTTGTTCGCGTTCCGGCCAGACCTGAACATCGGCGCAACCGTGCGCCTGCTGCAAAGGAACAACCTCCTGGAGGTTCTGGCGGAACCCAATCTGATCACGGTCAGCGGCCGCGAGGCGAGTTTCCTGGCGGGCGGAGAATTTCCGTTTCCTGTTATCAGCAGCACCGGCAGCGGCGCGCAAGCCGCCCCCGTTGTCACCATTCAGTTCCGGCCTTTCGGTGTACGCCTCTTCTTTACGCCGACCGTGGAACCTAACGGGCTGATCCATTTAAAGGTGCGGCCTGAAGTCAGCTCGCTGGATTTTGCAAATGCGCTCACCATCCAGGGCTTCCTGATCCCGGCCATCAGTACCCGGCAGGCCGAAACGGAGGTGGAGTTGCACGAGGGCGAAAGCTTCGCGATCGCGGGCCTGATTGACAACCGCACGATCCAGGTGGTGAGCAAGATTCCGGGAATCGGCGATCTGCCAATTCTGGGGCACCTGTTCCGCAGCCGGGACACCCAGAAGACCAATTCGGAGTTGCTGGTGCTCATCACGCCGACCTTCGTGAAACCATTCTCGGCCGGGGATACGCCGCCGGCCCTCCAGTTCCCTGAAGGCTTCCTGGGAGCGGAGCCAACATCATCGACGCCGTCACCCACGTTTGTCGGGCCACGGGGACATGAGTCTCCTCCTGGAGGAACTCCCTGAGTACACGTGTATGAGGAATCACAAAGACACAAAGAGATGTCGGATGGCGGATTTCGGACGTCGGATGTGGGAACCGCGCGCTCCCCAACATCCGTCATCCGAAATCCGCCATCCGACATCTTCTTTGTGTCTTCGTGGTTCCCAGCGCGGCGTCGCCACCGTCTACTTCCAGTTATTGACAGTGGTGTTCCTGGGGCTTCTGGTGATGGCGGTGGATTTTGGCCGGCTATACCTGATCCAGGGAGAATTGCAGACAGCGGCCGAGGCCGCCGCCCTGGCAGCCGCGATGCAATTGGTGGGAACAGCCAATGCCGCACCGCAGCCCAACCCCCAGGTGACGGCATCATTTGATTCCAGAACGGGCAACGACAACCGTTTCAACCTGCGACAGAACCAGCTCGGCCCGTCCGGCGCTTCCGCCCTGGTGACGACAACCGACGTCAACTACTTTTCGACCCTGGCGGACGCGATGGCGAATATCAACGCCGCGCCGGGCAGCGGGATTGACTGGGGCACCGGAGCTTATCCGAAATACGTGAGGGTTCAGATCACTGCTGAAGCGCCGGTAGTGTTTGTGCCATTGCTGACCCGTGACTCCACGCTACCGACGATAACTGTCTCGGCTGTAGCGGGAATCAGCGCTCCGATGTGCAGCGCTTCAGGCATTGACGGCCTGGGCGTAGTGGCTGTGGACGCCGGCTCCGACGCGTCAAACTACGGTTTTGCGCCGGGACACTTCTATACGCTGTCCATGACACCATCCCAGTCCCCACTCCCAGGGACCGAGTCCACCGTGCTCCAGTACGTCATTTTGGATCACTTTCCCAGCGGCACGCAGGGTCTGGGTCCGGATGCATCCTTGTTTGAGTTGGCTGCGGGGGGCACTTTGAACAGCCTTGGATTGACGCCTCCCGGCAGTATCTCTATTGAGAGCTCTGAGATTGCATATCCCAATGGTATTGCTCTTGAGGTCAGCCCCAATTCGGTTGGTCGAGACATCCTTTGTGGCCTCAACGTCCGGTTCGGCGTTAACCCATCTCAGAATGATGCCTGCGCCAGTGATGAATTCGCCGCGTTGTGGGAGATGTTTCGCGCGGACACGAACAGGGGCGGGGAAACCGCCGACTCGACCGGTTTGCAGAACTATGCGGTGGAGTACGACGGCAATTTGCGACGGGTATTGACTATGGCGGTAGTCGATGCCGCCGATACGCTCACGGTTATGAACTTTCGTCAGTTCCTGATCGAGCCGGCGGACGCAGGGGCTGAGGGCCTGGATCCATCTCTGGCCAACGGAGCTTTCCGCGCTCAGTATATCGGCTCGCCCGTCCCACTTCGCTCGGGCGCGATTGGGGGCTCGTGCACCGTCTCGTCTGGTGTCGGGAGAGTCGTGTTGCATTAGAAGATATGACAAGAAAAACAAACTCGCAGCGCGGGCAAGCCGTAGTCGAATTGGCGTTCCAGATTCCGTTGATGTTGTTGCTCCTGTTCGGCGGCTTCCAAATCGCTCGCATTTTTTACACGTACCATACGTTGCAGAAGGCACTGCGCGGCGGGGCCGGCTTCGTGGCCCGTTCGACGAACGTCAATTATTGCGCTATCGAAGACGCGACGCTCGCTGCTGCCCGCAACTTCGTCGTGTTTGGAAACCTGCCGCCGGGCACAACGCCAACGCCGGTGGTGCCTGGGTTAACGACAGACATGATTCAGATTCTCCCCGAACGCGGTGTCGCCGAATCGACCGCCGTGACACCGTGCACCTGCGGAAACAGCAGAGACGATACCGAGAGCTGTGATGTCCTGTCCGGCGGGCGCGCACCCGATTTCGTCGTCGTCAATCTGGGAAGCGGCTTTCCGCTCAGCGTACCGTTTCCTTTCGTGAATCTCGGCACGATCAACCTGAGCGTCTCGGTGCGAATGCCGGTAACAGGAGGCTGAAATGTTTTTCCGAAGCTGCCGGGGACAGGCGACCGTGGAGACGGCTCTGGTGCTGATGGTTGGCATTATTCCCCTGACCTTTGGATTGATCGCGTTCGCCGAGATCGCCTGGACCTATCACGCGCTTGCCACACTCACACGGCAAGGGGCGCATTACGCAGGCACGCACTGTTGGCAGGATTCGTCGGGTTCGAACGTGGTCGACTGGATGAAAGCGAACGCGCCGGCATTTCCCGATCGTGCCCAACTGGTCGCCGGCACCGTGCAGATCGATGTAAGCTACTGGACCTATAATCCGGACACGCACGAAAGTGATGCATTCTCCTGCAGCAGCAGTTGCAGCGCGCAATGCGTGCCCGATTCGGTGACAGTCGGCATCAGCGGATATCAATTCAACCATTTTCTGACGCTGCTCGGCTTGCAGCCGCTCCAGGTTCCGCCGTTCTCCACAACCATCGAGATCGAGAGCGCCGGAGGCAATCCGGAGACTGGAATTTCGTCACCTTGAGGCGTGGGAGGCCGTTGACGTAATGAGTCAAGTTTTCGAAAAACTGGTAAGCGAGCGACATTCCCCTCCTCTTCGACGAGGGAATGTTCCCTATGAAATGAAGTTTTTATGGCGATCCAATTAATCGTAGCCAGCCCTGAACCGCGCTTTCATGATTTCGTGCGCGAACAACTGGCGGCAATGCCGAACGCTGAGGCGGTCAGCGACCACGAAGACATGGGCCCGAATCTCTCCGTGCGCATCCTGCACGATCTGAACCTGCACCCTCAGGCTGCAGTTCTCCTGGATATATCGTCTGAGCCCGAGCAGGGCTTGCGCGCCCTGGAACAGATGAGGCAGGCGGTCCCCGCGCTCTACGTGATTCTTTCGGGCTTCCAATCCAGCGAAGAGTTCTTGTTGCGCTCGATGCGGCTCGGAGGCTCGGACTTCCTGCAACAGCCGCTGAAGCGCGCGGACTTCAGCGAGGCGCTGATTCGCCTCGAGGAGCACGTACAGCGCATTCATCGGCAGGGCCGCCAGCTTGGCCGGATGTACACCTTTGTTGGAGTGAAAGGCGGCATGGGAACAACAACCGCAGCGGTAAATTTCGCGGCCCTCTGCGCCCGGCAGGGCAAATCCACGGTGCTGTTGGACCTGGACATGGATTCCGGAGACGCCGCCTGCTACCTGGGGTTGCGTCATCAATACTCGCTGGCTGACGTGGTCGAAAACCTGGACCAACTGGATCAGGCGATGTTGGAAGGCATCATGGCGCGCGATCCGCTTGGGTTTTCGGTATTGTGCGCGCCCGAGGAGCTCGAAAGATCACGGATCATTGAGGAACAACATCTGCGCGAGATTGGCAGCTTCCTCATTGAGTACTGCGACGTCGTCGTGGTCGATGGCTCGCGTGCCCTGGACAGCCTCCTGCTGAGCTGCCTGGAGCTGTCCGAATCCATTTTTGTAGTACTGACCCCGGAGTTTCCAGCAGTGCGCAACGCGCAGCATTATCTGAGCGCGCTGGCGCGCGCCGGTTACAGTCTGGAAGCCGTGAAGCTGGTCGTGAACCGGCACGAAAAGCGCGGTTCACTCCACGTCAGCCTGGATCAATTGAAGCAGACGCTGGGCGCCGCGCCCTTCTGGGTGTTGCCGAACCGGTACCAGGAGGCGATGCAGGCGGTGCATGAAGCCCGACCCGTAGTAATCCGCGGAGGTACCGAGTTGGGCCGCTCGTATCGAGACTTTGCTAAGAAACTGGGCTTCGACGGCCAGCCGGCCGCGGCCCTCAAACAATAGGGCTCTATGGCTTCTTTCCCGTCATCCCGGGGGCGCGAGGTTGTCGGCCGACAAGGTTCTGCCGCTTCTCCGGAGCGTCATTCCGATCTCAAATCCAAAGTCCACCGCAAGCTGCTCCAGTCGCTCAACAGCGAAACGCTACGGCTCATCAGCAAGGAAAGACTGCGGGGCGAGATCGGCCGAGCCGTGGAGAAGCTCCTGCTCCAGGAGAATATCCCCATGACGCTGCCCGAGCGCGATCGCGTCATCGAGGAGATCCTCGACGAGGTTTTCGGCCTCGGTCCATTGGAACCGCTGATGAAGGATCCGTCCATCACCGACATCCTCGTCAACAACTACAACAAGGTTTATGTCGAACGCCGCGGCGTGCTGCAGCGCGCACCGATTCAATTCAAAGACGACAGGCATCTACTGCACATCATCGAGAAAATGGTGACGGCGGTGGGAAGGCGAATTGACGAAGCGAATCCCATTGTCTCGGCGCGCCTGGCCGACGGCTCGCGTGTGACGGCCGCCATCCCTCCAGTGACTCTGGACGGCCCCGCGCTGTCCATTCGCCGTTTTGGCGCGCGGGTGCTGACCAACGAAGAGTTGGTGGCAAACGACACGTTGACCGCGCCGATGCTGCGGCTGCTCGAGAGCTGCGTGCAGGCCCGGCTGAACATGGTCATTTCCGGCGGAAGCGGAAGCGGAAAAACAACCCTGCTCAACGCTCTCTCGCGCTTTATCCCCGAAACAGAGCGAATCGTCACGATCGAAGACATCGCGGAGTTGATGCTCCAGCAGCGGCACGTCGTGCGGCTGGAGACCCGCGAGGCGAGCATCGAAGGGCAGGGCGCCGTGACCCAGCGCGACCTCATGATCAACTCTCTCCGCATGCGGCCCGATCGCATCATCGTGGGGGAGTCGCGCGGTCCGGAAGCGCTCGACATGCTCCAGGCCATGAACACCGGCCACGACGGATCCATGACTACCATGCACGCCAACTCGCCGCGCGACTGCTTCCATCGTATCGAGACCATGGTGCTCATGGCGAACATGGGGCTTACGGAGCCGATCATCCGCCAGCAGGCGGCTTCGGCCATCCAGTTGGTCGTTCAGATGGCACGGCTTCGCGATGGTTCCCGGAAGGTATCCAGCGTAGCCGAGGTCACCGGCATCGGCCGGGAAGGCGTTGAGCTCGAAGAAGTCTTCCGCTACGAGCGCACCGGCCTGGACGAATCGCGGAGAGTCATGGGGCAATTCGTGGCCACCGGATACCGGCCGCAATTCCTGAGCCGCTTGCAAGCTCGCGGGATCGAAATGCCGGAAGAGATGTTTACTTCGACATTGAGTCATTTGCAATGACCACGATTGTTACTCTTTTGATCTTTACCGCCGCCTTCGCGGCAGCGGCAGAGTACGCATGGTGGGGCCCCCAACGGCGCATTCGAATGGAAATCGACCAGCGGCTGCGCGGTCTGCGCGTGGAAAGCGGCCGCCGGCCGGAGTCGCTATTGCGTCAGCAGCAATTGACCGGCATTTCTTTCATTTCTCGGCTGGAAGTGATGAAGCGGCTGCAGTCCATGATTGACCAGGCCCGGCTGCCCTATCGCGCCGGAAATGTAATGACGTTCAGCGTTCTACTGCTGGCGGCCAGCTACCTGGCGGCGGACATGCTTGGGCTGTTTCCTTTCCTGACCCTGAAACTTCTATTCGCCTTCGCTTGTTCCGTTCTGCCCTTCGTCTACATCCGGACGAAGCGCCAGCGGCGCATGCGGCAGATCGAGGAGATACTGCCCGACGCCATTGATTTGTTCACACGCGCGATGCGCGCCGGGCACAACATCCATAGCGGCTTGCAGGTGCTGGCCGAGGAAACACCGGAACCGCTGGGCGGGGAATTCAAGAAGCTGGTGGAGGATCTGGCGCTCGGTTCCACGGTCGGCGCGGCGCTGCATAGCCTCGGCGACCGCGTGCCCCTGCTCGATCTTCGATTCTTCTCGACCGGCGTCATCCTGCAGCGAGAGACCGGCGCCAACATCGTCACCGTGATGGAGAACCTGTCCGCGGTCATTCGAGAGCGGCTGCAATTGCGCGCGCGCCTGAGGGCGCACACGGCTCAACAGCGCTTCTCGGCCGCCCTGCTGTGCAGTCTGCCCCTGGTGATGGGCGCGAGCTTCTATTTTCTGCGGTACGAATACATCTCGGCGCTGTGGCTGACGCCGCAGGGCTCCCGGTTCCTCATCTATGGCATCGTTTCCGAAATCATCGGGATCCTGGTTATCCGCAGGATCGCCTCGGTGAGGCTCTGAATGTCCATGGACTATCGATTGCTGTTTTTCCTGAGTACTCTGGTCTGCGTCACGCTGGCCGTGGCTGGAGTGCACTATTACCTCCGCACCCGGCAGGACGAACTGAGCCGCCGCATCCAGGAACTCCAGGAGCAATCGATCGCGGGCGGTTCCCTGCCCCTTCTGGGCGGCGACTTCTGGTATACCGTGCTGCGTTCGACCTATGGCACAGTCTTCGGAAAAGGTTGGTTCCGCCAAAAGGAATTGGAGTTAATGCGGGCTGGATTCCGAGGCCCCAGCGTGGTCAAAGTGTACGGGATGCTATCACTCCTGTTCACTCTGGGTTTGGTTGTGACCGCTCTGGTTGGGCTTCAGGGTCAGGACCTTTCGATGTGGCTGCTGGGGCTCGCGGGTGCGCTGGTTCTCGGATACTTCATTCCCGAACAGATCCTCGTCTCCCTGCGGAACCGGCACCGGTTGAGCCTGATGGCCGCTCTGCCCGATACCACCGATATGCTGAGCATCGTGTTAGGTGCCGGCCTGTCGCTGGATCAGGCGATCGCGCGCGTCGGCGAGGAGATCCGCTTCGTGTATCCGGAACTGGCGGATGAGTTCTACTGGATGACGCTGGAGGTCCAGGCCGGCCAGGAGCGTGCGGTCGCGTTCCAGCACATGGCCCAGCGCACCGGACTGATCGACATTCGCTCGCTGGCCAGCATGATCGTTCAAGCCGAGCGATTCGGCACAAGTTTGTCGCAAGCCTTACGCATCTACGCGGACTCGGTGAGAACCAAGCGTCGGCTCGAAATCGAGACCACCATTAACAAGGCGGCGGTGAAAATGGTTTTCCCGATTGTGTTGTTCATCCTGCCGGCGCTGTTTGTGGTGATCCTC
>Ga0137358_10000353_pt1 | contig 20244 bp, 12 predicted proteins | sample Mad1_20_16metaG_FD_105551 | JGI IMG/M metagenome (GOLD analysis project Ga0137358, IMG submission 105551) | Vadose zone soil microbial communities from Angelo Coast Range Reserve, California, USA - Mad1_20_16 metaG | ecosystem: Environmental > Terrestrial > Soil > Vadose zone | place: USA... | reverse complement strand
TGCGCCGAAACTCATCCGAGCAATTCCTCGGAGTGTCATCACGATTACCCTCCTGGGGCTGGGAGTGCTGGTATTGTACACTCGGTCTACCCGGTTTCGACTTGGGAAGGTGACTGATCGCAGACACGGCCCTGCTACACCCTGTCTGACCAAGTCGAGGACTTTCCGGCGGATCAACCGCGTCACGTTGTGCCCACCGAATTCTAGCTCCTATGAGGAGCACTACTCCAAACCGATGTAACTGGGTAGGGCCGCATTAGTTGGCGGCGAAGGCGGCGTCGAGAGTGTAAGAGTCGCCGTTGGGATTGGTGATGATGATTTGCTGACGGCCTGCGGTTAGCGATGGAGTTGTAACGGTTAGCGTGTTGATGTCGACGAAATTTGTGGCGGCGGATTTTCCGCCGATAGTTACGGTCGCTCCGGATTGGAATCCGCTTCCGCGGATGGTCAGCATTGCGCCTCCTGAAGCGGACGCGGACGCCGGAGAAATCGCCCCGATGGACAGCGGGACGCTGGCGAGCTGAATGATCGTGAGACCAGAGGTGGTGAGGGCGAAAATTCTTTCGCCGTTTTCGTCGACGGCGAGGAAGCTGCCGTGCAGCGCGTCGATGTCGGTCGATAACGTGGCGAGCGGCTCGGGCAAGAAGATGCGCTGGCGGAGACGGCCGGTGTGCGCGTCGAGGATGTCGACGCCTCCCTGAATGCCGGCGGCGGGAGGGGCGGCGGGCGCGGGACCGGTGAGGAACGGCTGATAGAGCAGCGCGCCGCTGGGATGCATTGCCAGACCGGGGACGAGAACGCGGGCGGGGATTTGCTCGAGCTCAGGTGTGGCCGGTGTTGCAGTCAGCGTGAGATCGGCGCCACGAATCTCAGCAGCGGTGCTGACGCGCGACGCGAAGACGGCGCCGTCGGAAGCGGCGGCGAGATCGACGACGGATTCTTTGACGACCGAGGTGGTGAATTGATTGGGCGCAGCTGCGGACCAGGTGCCGACGGGCCCGCCAGTGGCGGCATCGTAGGCGAGAAAGACGGTGTCGCCCGTGGCGTCGGCTTGCACGAGCGGGGCGCCGGTGAGGCTGGTGACTTCCGGTTGCGGAGCGGGCTGAACGGTGGGAGGACTGGCGGAGAGATTGAGTTGCGAGAGGCACGAACTGCAAACGCCGGAAGGGCTGCCTTCACCGCTCATGGCGACGAAAACGGTTTGCGTGCTGGTGGCGGCAACGCGCGCCGGACCGGAATTCAAGAAGCCGGCGACGCCGCCTACGGGGACCCTTGTGCCGGTGGCGGCATCGGGATTTATGAGATAAACGCTTTGCGCGCCGAAATCGGCGACGACGAGCTGCGAGGCATTGGGCGTGAGTGAAAGGCCGCGCAGCGCGGCGTTCGGCGGCGGACCGCCTGGCGGGTTGATTCCAGTGGCATGGAATTGCGCGGCGGCCAAATCGAAGACGTCGACGTGGTCCGTGGCGCTGAGGTAGAGCCACTGGCGCTTCTGGTCGTAGAGAACAAATTTGTATAGAGCAGGCTTAGGGAAAACTTGCGCGGATTGCGCGTATTGAAACGCTCGCGAGGAGGTCACAGCCCCGGCCGCGGAAGTGACGGTGACGTCGGCCTGGCCAGGAGTTCCTGGCGGAGTCAACAGCGTGATGCGCTGCAGCGGGAACGGATAGGCAGGGTCGAGAGCGAGCGACAGCGCGATGGAAGCGACATTCTCGACTTTCTGCACAGGCGAGGCCGCGCCGCCAATCTTTGCGGCGATCTGCGTCGGGTCACTGCCGAAACCGTAGCCGTAGATTTGGATTGCGTCGCCTCCAGCTTTCGATCCGGCGTTGGGGAGAACTTCCAGAATTTGCGGGCCATAACTGAACGCGTCGGGCGCGACAGCCAGCCAGCCGCTGGGGAAATAGGCGGTGACGTTGACAGCACCGTTCGTAACGCTTGGCGGAGCGGCGACTTGAATCGACGTGGGACTGACGGTGGGAGCCGGTGTGAGCTGCTGGCCAAATTTAATTTGGGCGGTCGACTCGAAATTTTGGCCGACGAGAAATGTTGCCGTGCCGCCGGTGAATGGTCCCTGCGAAGGTTGAGCTGAGGGCGCAGGCGCAAACGACGGCACGGAGGAAGGAAGCGCGCGGGGACTCGTGGCGTCGACGAAGCTGACACCGCGATTGGCAATTCCGAAGAGGAGTTGGTTCTCGTCAGCCTCTTCGATTTCAGAATGCACGCCCTGCATGAAAGCGTCGGGAACCTGTCCGATGAACTGCATCGTGTGCCCGTCAAAGACGGCGATAAGCGGAGGGCCGGCGACACCCTCGCTGGCATAGAGAAAATTTCCGTCGCGGGAAAAAACCAAGCCTTGGGCGCTGCGGGAGACCGGGGTGGCGACTTGGTTGAACGCGGCGTCGAGAAGAAAAAGCTGTGTCGCGCCGGCGGAGACGAACTCGACGGCGAAACGCGTGCCATCGGGATTTGCGGCTGCAAGCGGTATGGTGCCCGCGCCGAAGCCGTGCAGGCCGGCAATGGCGGCGCCGGTTGCGTCGAAAATCGCCGCCTCACCGCTTGCGTCGTTTGCCGCGACGATGAGTTTGGTGTGGTCACCGCTGCGTGCCATCGCGCCGAGTCCGTTCTGAAACAGGGCGGGCTCGACGGAGGTCAGGTTGGTCAGACTGTTGGCAACAGGATCCCAAATCGCGAGAAGCGATTGAGCGGCCGCAGACTGGCGCAGGCGCATCATTATTTTGCCGCTGGACATGGGCAGCAGTTCTTCGGGGCGGTCAAAAACGGTGTTCGGAATTGGGGAAAGCGGCGGGATGAAATACCGCGACCGAACGTTCAGCGTTGCAGTGTCGATGGCGACGGCTTGTTCGGTGGTGGTGCCGATCCACAGCGTGGCGCCATCCGCGGAAAGGTCGGCGCTGCTGGCGGCGGGCACGGTGATTTGCGCCACTCGCGTCTGGTCCGCCGTGGAGAAGACTTCGACGCGATTCATGGCGCGATTGGCGACGAAGACATGTTTGTTGGTGGCGTCGTAGGCGATGCGGCGATGCCGGGATTCGCCGGGCGGATCATCGAATACGGCGACGGCGTCGGTGCGCGCGTAGGTCGTTCGCGGCAGCAGCGCGGCGGAAGATGCTTGCACGGCGAGGGCGAGAGTGGCGGAGTGCGCTAAGGAACCGCTGATGCCCTGGGCAGTAATCGTGAAATTGCCTGTGGCGGCGTTGGTCGCTGCGCCGAAGACGATCGCCGTGTTCGCGCCTGACGCGATGTTGAGCGGGCTCGCAGGATTGGAGAGGACGCCTTTGGAAAGGCCGGAAAGCGTTACCTGAACGGCGCCGGTGAAACCGTTTTTTCCGCTGACGGAAAGCGTGACGGGAGGGCTGGTATCCCCCTGAGAGAGCGAGAGCGAAGTGGACGAGAGCGTGATCGAGAAATCGGCTGTAGGTGGCGGAGGCGGTTGGACGATTGCAGATTCGCCGCCACCTCCGCATCCCGCACACACAATGGGCAGAAGAGCAAAAATGCTGACAGGGAAGTGTTTTCGTAATCGCCCCATGCCGCGATGACTCCGCGCACAGCCGATCTGTCTGCGAATACTTCCTGCATAGTAAATATGCAGTTTAGATTGTCAAGATAATTAATCCCTAAAGGATGGCGTGGATTGCAGCCCGGCGGAGGGCGCTGCACTATGCGCGCGCCGGCAAATGCCGGCGTTACCAGCGAAGTGCAAAAGGAGGAAGGTGGAAAACAAAACGGCGCAGGCTGGAAGCCCGCGCCGCTTGGGATGTACTCGGACTAAAAACGTTAAATGGTTTTTGCTGCCGGCGCTCCGGCATTGGCGATAGCGGGCTTCGCAAACGCACTGCTCCGGCTGGATTCCTTCTCGGCGCTCTTGTCGATCTCGATGGAGCCTTTGAAATAGGCGCCGTCTTCGATCATGATGCGCGAGGTGGTCAGGTCGCCGACGACCGAGCCATCCTTCTTGATTTCGATACGGTCCTTGGCGCGAAGATTGCCCTTCACGTTCCCGTAGACCACCACTTCGCGGGCAATGACGTCGGCGGTCACTTTAGAAGTAGCACCAACGGTCAGCTTCCGCTCGTCGAGCTGGATCAGTCCTTCGACCGAGCCGTCGATCTGCAGATCTTCGTTGCCCGTAATTTCGCCTTTCACGTGCAGGCTGGCTCCGAGCCGCGCGGTTGCACGGTCCGCAGTCGCACCCAATGGACGCAAAGCATCTGTACTCATCGCGGTTTTTCCCTCCCAAGTCGCCGGAGCGGGCTTCGGCGCCTGATTCGATTGTGAAATTTTTTTTTGCTCCGGTTGCGCGGCCTGCGGCCCTGGAGCGGCTTGCGGCGTTTCCGGTTTCTTATTCCCCCACATCGGACCTCCCCAAAGGGACAGCAGCACCCCACGCAGATTTCCGGCCGGGGTAGAGCAAACTCTAAACCTCGGGACGGAGCGCGGCAAATATCGTGTGCAAGAGCCGTTCCAGAGAGTTACTAGGCCGGGCAGACAGCATACACCTGTACCTTCAGCCCGGTGATGAAATTTTGTGCGAATTAGGTAGTGGGCTTTTCGGGAACGGGCTGGGTGGCAAGGAAATCTTGCGCGAAACGCGTGGAGTAGGAGTCAAGGAGCTGCTGGATGCGCTCAGGCTTCGAGGACTTGATCACGAAGCCGGCGTGGTGATATTTCGAGACGCGGTAGACGATTTCAGGATCCTGGTAGGCGGAGGTGTCCGGTTGTTCCTGACGAGCGAGAGAGACGATGACGCCGGCATAGTCGCGGCGCGTGGCGGGAAGCTGATAGGGCTGCTTTCCTGCGCCAACTTCCAGGCGCGCCCATTCGCGCCAGAGATTGATGTTGGTGGCGGCTTCGATCACGTCGGAGATGTAGGCGCCGCCGACGCGGGCAGCGATTTCGATAAAGTAGAATTTTCCGTCGGCGTGCGATTTCAGGAATTCGGCGTGGGTAACGCCGCGAAGATAGCCGAGGCCTTCAATCACTTCGCGATTTACGGTCAGCAGTCTTTTGGTTTCTGCGGCGTCGCGCGGCAGAGTGCGCGTGGTGAAGACGCCGCCGTGATGCGATACGTCGAGCGGCGGCGCGCCATAGGCATGGGGCTCGGCGAAGAGCACTTCGCGGTCGGAGACGACGCTGTCCACGTGGTAGACGATGCCGGGAACGAACTGCTCGAGAAGATAGAAGGATTGCTGGTCGCCGAGTTGGTCCAGCCAGGGCCAGAGATCGTCGGGCTTATGAATTTTTTTCATGCCGATGCCAGAGGCTTGCGAGCGGGGCTTGAGCAGCCAGGGGGCCGGGACGCGAGCCATGAATTCACGAATGGCGTCGTAATTGAGAACGTGGACGAATTCCGGGACGAGGATGCCAGCTTCCCTGGCGCGAGCGCGCATGGACAGCTTGTCGCGATAATAACGAACGGTGGTAAGGCCCATGCCGGGGATACGCAAGTGCTCGCGCAGGGCGGAGACATTCTCCATATCGAATTCGTCGAGGGCGACGATGCGATCGATGGGCTGCGAGCGGGCCATGTAGCTCACCGTGTAGAGCAGGTGCTGCTGGGAGAGATTTTCAGGCATGAGGAATACGTCATCGAGAGATTCGCGCGGCCAGTTGGCGTCGCGGAGTTTTTCGACGGTGAGAAGGAGCACGCGGCAGCCCAAGGCTTTGCAAGTGCGCAGAAATTCCTGGCCCTTTTCGTAGGAGCTGACGCAGAGAATGGTGAGCGGGCGATCGGTCATGCCAGCGAATCCGTGAGCGCGAAAATATCGCGGATTATACTGTGGACTCCGCCGCGGGATACAAGAATTGCAAAAAGGGGCCGACGCGCTGGGCCCAGGCGGCTTCGTTGTGCCCGGCGCCTTCGACGCGCTGGTAATGGAGGTCCTTGCCGAGCTGCCAGCCATTTTGCAGGAGCACGTCGCGAAATTCTTCGACATCGTGAACGATGCGCGGGCCTTCGTTCGTACCGATGTCGAGCCAGATGCGCGGGCGCGGCTCGACGGGAGCGGCGGCGGCGAAACGATGAATGACGCGTTGATTCCACCAAACAGATGGAGAAAGAGCTGCCAGCCGGCCGAACACTTGCGGATATTTCAAGCCCAGATAAAGCGACAACAAACCGCCTAATGACGACCCACCCATTCCGGTGACGCGGGCGTCGGAGAGCGCCTGGTACTCCTGCTGAATGAACGGCATGACTTCCTGCATAAGAAATTTCGCGTAGCGGTCGGCGCGTCCGCCGCCGAGGCGCGGCGCTTTGGTGGGCGTGTATTCGTAGATGCGCGCTTTCCCGAGGTTGTAAATTCCGACGATGATGAGCGGCTGCACGGCGGCGCGGAGAATGAGGTCGTCGGCGGTCTGGCCGACGTGCCAATCCATGCCGGGAATGAAGGAGGTGGCGCCGTCGAAAAGATTTTGGCCATCGTGCAGGTAAAGAACCGGGAAGCGCCGCCGCGGCTGCTCGCGATAGCCGGGCGGAAGATAAACGATGAGGTCGCGTTGGTTGCGCAGGAAGCGCGAGCGGAATTGTTCATGCTTGTGGAGGTCGGGAGAGCTCACGGAACGATGATCACCAGTAGATCCTTGGCTTCGACGTGCTGGCCCGGGGCGACGAGCAGCTTGGTGACGCGGCCGGAGATGGGCGCGTAAATATTGGATTGCATCTTCATCGCTTCCAGGGTTAGCAATTTCGCGCCGCGTTCGACGGCGTGGTTGGCTTGCACAGCGATGCCGGAGATTACGCCGGCGGTCGGCGCGGGCACTTGACCGGCGTCGGCGGGGTCGGCTTTGGGGTGCGCGCGCTCGACTACGTGCAACGCTCCATCGCGAACATTGACCTCCCGCGGCTGGCCGTTGAGTTCGAAGAAGAGCGTGCGTGTGCCGTCGGGATGGGCATCGCTGGAGGTGAGGAATTTCACGATGAGCGTTTTCCCGGGCTCGATCTCGATGGTGATTTCCTCGCCCGACTTCAAGCCGTAGAAAAATGCGGCGGTGGGTAGAACGCTGACGTCCGAATAGGTTTGATGGAATTCGTCATATTTAAGGAACACGTCCGGGTAGAGCAAGTAGCTTAGGAGATCGTCACGCCGTATTGCATGGCCGACCTTTTTCTCGAGCGCTTGCTGTTCCTGATCCAGGTTCGCCGCGGGCAGGTTATCGCTCGGCAGGCCGCGAAGCGGAGCTGCGCCGCGAAGGATAATTTTCTGCAGCTTCTTGGGCCAGCCGCCAGGAGGCACACCCAGCACGCCGGAAAACATTTCCACCGCCGAATTGGGCAGCGAGAGATCGTGGTGCTCGTCGAGCTTCAGCAATTCTTCCGGCGTCATTTCTTTGGCCATGAGAAACAGGGCCATGTCTCCGACAACTTTACTTGAGGGCGTGACCTTGACGATGTCGCCGAAAAGCTGGTTCACACGAGCATACATTTTTTCGACTTCGCGCCAGCGGTGACCGAGGCCCATGGCAGCGGCCTGCTCGCGCAAGTTCGTGTATTGGCCACCGGGAATCTCGTGCTGATAAAGCCGCGCGGAACCTGATTTAGGCGCGGAGTCAAATGGCAAGTAGTACACGCGCAGCGTTTCCCAAAAGTCGGAGCATTCGTTGAGCGCGTCGACATCGAGCTGCGTGTCGCGAGGCGTGTGCCGCAGAGCTTCGACAATGGAGTTGAGGTTGGGCTGGCTGGTGCCGCCGCTCATGGAAGCGACGGCTGCATCCGCCACGTCCACGCCGGCGTCGGCGGCCTTCAGCAAAGAGGCTGCGTTCAGGCCGCTGGTGTCGTGCGTGTGGAAGTGCACGGGGATGGCGATTTCCTCGCGAAGGGCGCGAACGAGTTGGAAGGCCGCGTACGGCTTGCACAAGCCGGCCATGTCTTTGATGGCCAGGAAATGCGCGCCGAGTTTTTCCAGTTGCTTGGCCATGCCGACGTAATACTTCAGCGAATATTTTGGCCGGCCTTTGTCGAGAATGTCGCCGGTGTAGCAAATGGCCGGCTCGCAGACGGCGCCGTTCCCCAGCACTGCATCGATTGCCACGCGCATGTTCTCGATGGAGTTGAGCGAATCGAAGATGCGGAAAATGTCGATGCCCTGGGCGTGAGCTTGGTGCACGAATTCTTGGATGACGTTGTCGGGATAGGAAGCGTAACCGACCGCATTTGCTCCGCGAAGCAGCATCTGGAAGCAAATGTTCGGAATGCGCCGGCGCAGCTCGCGCAAACGCTGCCACGGATCTTCATGCAAGAAACGCAGCGCGGTGTCGAATGTTGCGCCGCCCCACATTTCGAGGCTGAAAAGATCGGGAAGCCGCTGGGCCACAGCGTCGGCAGTGGCTAGAAGGTCGTAGGTACGGACGCGCGTGGCCATCAGTGATTGATGCGCGTCGCGAAACGTGGTGTCGGTGATCAGCAGGCGCTTTTCCTTGCGCGCCCACGCGGCGAACTTTTTCGCTCCGACCTTCTGCAGCAATTGCCGCGAGCCGGCGGGCGGCGCGATGCCGCGCACGCTCGGCAGGACCGCTGGCTCCAGGCTTTCTGGGATTTGCTTTCCTTTGACCTCCGGGTTGCCGTTGAGAATTACGTCGCCCAAGTAAGAGAGCAACTTAGTGGCGCGGTCGCCGCGGGTGGCGATGCGAAAAAGTTCGGGAGACTCGTCGAGAAACGCAGTGGTGACTTCGCCGGAGCGGAAACGCGAATGATTGACGACATTCTCCAAAAACGGAATGTTGGTCTTGACGCCGCGAATGCGAAACTCGCGCAGCGCACGATCCATGCGCTGGCAAGCTTCCGGAAGGTTCAGTCCCCAGGCGGTCACTTTCACGAGCAGCGAATCGTAATACGCTGCGAGCAGCGCGCCGGCATAGGCTGTGCCGCCGTCCAGGCGAATGCCAAACCCCGCGGGAGATCGATACGTGGAGATTTTCCCGTAATCGGGCGCGAAATTCTTCTCGGGATCCTCGGTAGTCACGCGGCATTGCAGCGCCGCGCCGTACAGCGGCACGCTTTCCTGCTTCGGAAGCGATAACGGCGCATCATGAAGCTTGCAACCCTGCGCGATTCGAATTTGCGCCTGCACCAGGTCGATGCCGGTAACCATCTCCGTCACGGTATGCTCGACCTGAATGCGCGGATTTACCTCGATGAAGTACCACTTGCCGGCGTCCACGTCGTAAAGGAATTCGACCGTGCCGGCGTTGCGGTAGTTGGCCTTGCGCCCGATGCGCAACGACGCTTCGCACAATTCGGTGCGCACGCTCGCGCGCAGATTTGCAGCTGGCGCGACCTCCACGACTTTCTGGTGGCGCCGCTGCACGGAGCAATCGCGTTCCCAGAGGTGCAGCAAATTGCCGTGGTGGTCGGCAAGAATCTGCACTTCGATGTGCCGCGCACGCGGAAGAAATTTCTCCAGGAAAACGGAGGCATCGCCAAAGGCCGAGCGCGCCTCGCCCTGCGCTTCTTCGAGCTTGGCATCAAGCTGCGCGGCATCGTGGACGACGCGCATGCCTCGCCCGCCGCCGCCCATGGCCGCCTTCACAATGATCGGATAACCGATTTCGCGCGCGATTCGCTGCGCTTCGCTCGCGGATTTCACCGGCTCTTCGGTGCCGGGCAGCACCGGCACGCCCGCGGAGGCAGCGAGTCTGCGCGCCGCGGTCTTGTCGCCGAGTAGTTCGAGCAGCGCCGGAGTCGGCCCAACAAATGTAATGCCGGCCTTTTCGCAAGCGCGCGCGAACGCCGGATTCTCCGACAGAAATCCGTACCCCGGATGAATCGCGTCGACGCTTTTCGCTTTCGCCAGCGCAACGATTCCCGCGATATCCAGGTACGCCTCCACTGGACCTTTCCCCGCGCCTACCTGGTAGGCCTCGTCGGCCTTGAAGCGGTGCAGGCCCAGGCGATCTTCCTGCGAGTAGATGCCCACGGTGCGAAGTCCGAGCTCGTTCGCCGCGCGAAAGATGCGAATGGCGATTTCGCTGCGGTTGGCGGCCAGCAATTTCTGGATGTTTTTCGGCTTCGTCATCGCAGGCGCGAACCATAGCTCGCGCGAAACTTTATATTTTCACACGAGCGGGCCGCCACGCCGCAGGAGTTTTTTCAATGTGGGCGGCAAACAAAATTTATCGAGAGCAGAAGATCCCCTCAGAAGGAAGCCGGCACAGTCTCGGCGCTCACCGGCCGCGGCGCCGTGGATTTCAATCGCTGCAGCTCCGCTTCGACCTTGCTCCACTCTTTCGGTTTGCGTTTGGTGGCATAGGGAGTATTGGGATCGGCGAAAAAGTCCAGCAGCTCCGCGCGCAAATCTGGGGACATATCGGCAAAATCTTGCGCAGCAAGCGTGCCGAGCAGCTCGGCATGCGCGTCATCATTCATAAAGTATTTGCCCGGACCGGTGAATTCGCCGACATCGAAGTTATTGTTTGGCAGCTTCAAGCGCCCCTCGCCCTCTTCTTTCAGCAGATCGCGATAGCGGTCCATGGTGGTGTTGAAGCTGGCCTGGAACATTCGCTCGGTTTCCGGCGTCGGTGTGCGGAGCTGTAACACCCGCAACGGGCCGACCTTTGGCAGCAGTTGATACAGAAACGCGAGGAAGCGGTCCCAAAAACTCGGCCGCTGATATTCCTTTCCCCAATTGCTTTCGTAGCTGGAGCGCGACAAGTTATAGAGAAACTTTTTGCGGGTTATGCCGGGCATATCGCTCTTGATGTCTTTCTCCTTGAGCGACCAAGCCACGCGCGTAGCCCGGGGTATCAGCTTGCTGACATTTCGCCGATAGGAGCCGATCAGTTTCTCTTCGTCTTGCAGTACGCCTTTCAAATCCAAACCGTAGGTTTCACGGAAAGCCTGCTCCAGCAGCGGAGCGGCGACCTGGAAACCGATGAAGTCGTGATAGCTTTCGGGCGCATAGCGCCCCTTGGCGACTTCGAGAACGTCAAAGCCGAATTCCGTTTTTATATGCGCGAGCGGGTCATCTTCATAGGTCACAGAATCGCCATGCTTTTTCTTCAGTTTGGGATACAGAACGGGTACCGCACGATTCGTTCCAATGCGATGCCCATTATTATCCGCGGCATAGTGCGCCAATGCCCCGAGGGCGAAAGCGTACTCGTTCAAATCTTTAGAACCGCGCAGCAAGATCAGGACGAAATCGCCGCTGCGCACATAATGCGCCAGGTCGCTGAAGAACACGCTGCCGTGCGGGTAGTAGCCCATGTCCTGAATGATCGCGCCACCGTAGGCGTACCCATGCGCTTCGCGCAGTTCGTCAGGAGTAGCCTCCGGAAAGCGCTTCAGTAGCAACGGCTTGATGCTGGTGTCCCACGCGGAATCGATAATGGCTTCATGCGAGAGCACCGAGTATGCATCGGCCTCGGCGGGCCAAAAAATAACGCACACAAGCACGGCGAGCAGCGCAGCAATTTTTGAGAGCAATTCCACTCCTCCGACGATCTCTCTTTAATCAGACGCCAGTTCGAGTCTAGCAGAGGGCTGGGATTGCGCGTGATCGAGGAACCACTAACGAAGTTAGATGTTCCGGACGGTCCAAAGGGACGCATGCGGATTTGACCGGTGGGTTTCCTGTCGGAGTAGTGCGGAGGGGCAGGTCTGCGGTTCGCTCAGTACTTCCGCAAAACGCTGATGACGCGGCCTTGTATCTTCACGTCGTTCGCCGCAACGATGATCGGCGCCATCTCGGAATTGGCGGGCTGCAGACGAATTTTCCCTGGCCCTTCGCGATAAAACCTCTTTAGCGTTGCTTCTTCTCCATTGATCAAGGCCACCACGATCTCGCCTGCATTCGCCACCTGCGTTTGTTCGCAGACCACATAGTCTCCATCCATGATGTGATCCTCGATCATAGATGTTCCCTTAACCTGCAGCACAAAGGAATTGCCGCCGCGCGCAAAATCCCCCAGCGAAAGCGTCTCGCGCTCTTCCACAGCTTCCAGCGGACGCCCCGCGGCAATGCGCCCGACCAGCGGGAGCTCCTGGACCCTGCGCTCGATTACCTGGTCCTTGACCGATTTCGGCAATTGCAGAATTTCGATGGAGCGGCTCTGGTTGTAGCCGCGGCGAATAAAGCCTTTTTTCTCCAGCGTGGTGATGTGCTTGTGCACTGTCGCCAGCGAGGTCAGCTTCATGCCCTTGCCGATTTCCTCGAAGCTCGGCGCGTAGCCGTGCTTGGTCTCGAACGCCACCAGGTAATCCAGCACTTCCTTCTGTCGCTTGGTCAGGGCCATGGGTGCAACCTCCAATTCCAGCGCCGCATGAATCGGCAGCCGTTGCCTCCACCTTAGGCGAAAAGAAAGCGAATAGTCAAGCACTTCCTTTGCGGGTTTGCTGGATTTGCCAAGTTTTCGAGCGATGCCTTCTGTTTTGTTGAGGGAAAGGCTGCGATGTTGATGGTTAGAAAAAAAGAGTGAATTCCTGAGGCGACTGCAACCTCATAAGCTCCGCACACGTCTCTTTCATTAGAGCACATTGCCCGCGCGGCGGACTCTCTCCCCGCCGCGGGCGAGCCGGTATGGTATCCTAAACCATGCCGGCTCGCGGCGGGCGGAAGCACCAACCATCCTGTTCTTGCTACCGCGTCATCCTATGAGCTGAGCCGTGCTCCTTGCGGGGGAAATCGTAGAGGGGCTCTCCAAACGGGGTCAGGCAGTTTATGTCCACACTAATTGAATCGCCGCTGACCAAGCACCGGCGTGAAAAGATCGATCAAGCAGTTATCCGCTTCGCCGGGGACTCCGGCGACGGCATGCAGATTACCGGCAGCCAGTTCACCAATACCGTGGCGCTGTATGGTAATGATATCGCTACCTTTCCGGATTTCCCCGCAGAGATTCGCGCCCCGGCCGGAACTTTGCCGGGCGTAAGCGGTTACCAACTCCATTTTTCCTCCAGCGACGTGTACACGCCGGGGGACGCCGTAGATGTCCTGATTGCCATGAATCCCGCGGCGCTGAAGGTCAATGTCGCGGACTTGAAGGCCAACGGTATCCTCATCGTCAATTCCGACAGCTTTAAGGAAACCGACCTGCGCAAGGCGCAGATGACTTCCAATCCCCTCGAAGACCATTCGCTGGACAAGTTCCGGCTCTTCCCCGTCGAGCTGGAGCGCCTCACGCGCGTCGCCCTGGAGCATCTTGGCCTGGACGCCAAGTCCGTGGACCGCTGCAAGAACTTCTTCGCGCTGGGGATGTGCTACTGGCTTTACAACCGCTCGATGGATTCGACGGTCCGCTGGATTGAAGACAAGTTCAAGAACAAGCCGCTGCTGGTGGAAGCCAACAAGCTGGCCATGAAGGCCGGATACTCGTATTGCGAAGCTACAGAAGCGTTTCAGATCAGCTATGAGATCCCGCCGGCGCAGCTTGCTCCGGGAATGTATCGCAACCTGAGCGGCAACCAGGCGCTCGCGCTTGGCTTTATCACCGCGTCACAAAAATCAGGCTTGCGGCTATTTCAGGGCAGCTATCCGATTACACCTGCCTCCGACATTCTGCACGAGCTCTCGCAATACAAAGACTTCGGCGTGATGACCTTCCAGGCGGAAGACGAAATCGCCGCGATTACTTCAGCCATTGGCGCGGCTTACGCGGGCGCTTTGGCCATTACAACAACCTCCGGTCCCGGCATGGCGCTGAAGACGGAAGCCATGGGCCTTGCCGTAGCTGTGGAAATCCCATTGGTCATCTGCGACATTCAGCGCGGCGGACCTTCGACCGGGCTTCCTACCAAGACCGAGCAAGCCGACTTGTTGCAAGCGCTGTTCGGACGCAATTCCGAAGCGCCGATTCCGATTGTCGCCGCCGCGACGCCCAGCGATTGTTTCTGGGCCGCGCTGGAGGCCAGCCGCATCGCCATCAAGTACATGGTTCCGGTGATTCTCCTCTCCGACGGATATTTGGCGAACGGCGCCGAACCCTGGCGCATACCGGATGCCGTCGACATTCCGGAGATCCCGGTGCATTTTGCGACCGAGCCTAACTCGCCGACTGGCTACTTGCCTTACAAGCGCGATCCGCAAACCTTGGCGCGGCCGTGGGCCGTTCCGGGAACGCCGGGGCTGGAACACCGCATCGGCGGGCTGGAGAAGCAGGACGTCAGCGGCAATATCAATTATGAGCCGCTGAACCACGAAAAAATGGTCCGCATCCGCGCAGCAAAGGTCGCGGCCGTTGCGCAAGATATTCCGGATATCGAGCCGGTCGGCGATGCGGAAGGCGATCTGCTGATCATTGCGTGGGGCTCCACACACGGAGCGATCACCGCCGCGGTGAACGCGCAGCGCGCCGAAGGACGCAGGATTGGGCACGTGCATCTGCGGCACCTGAATCCGCTGCCTTTGAATTTGGGCGAGGTGATCAAGCGCTTTAAGCAAGTTCTCGTGCCGGAGCTGAACATGGGCCAGTTACTGTGGGTCCTGCGCGCCAAGTATCTGGTGGACGCTGTAGGCCTGAACAAAATCCAGGGCCGCCCGTTCAAGCAAAGCGAGCTCGAGCAAAAGATCGAAGAAATGCTGGATGTTTAGGAATTAATCCGAACGCGATCCGAAGAATCCCAGAGTTGGGTCTGGAGCCATAAGAAATGTCGACCGCCACGCTGCCACCGCCTTTGACAAAAAAAGATTTTCAGACCGACCAGGAGGTCCGCTGGTGCCCAGGCTGCGGCGACTACGCCATTCTCTCCGCGGTGCAGTCGGTGTTCCCAGAGCTCGGCATCAAGCGCGAGAATTTTGTGGTGGTTTCCGGCATCGGCTGCTCCAGCCGCTTCCCGTACTACATGAATACGTTCGGCTTCCATACGATTCATGGCCGCGCACCCGCGGTCGCAACCGGGATTAAAGCGATTCGCCCCGATCTCGAAGTTTGGGTAGCCACCGGTGACGGCGACGCGCTCTCTATCGGCGGCAATCACACAATTCATATGTTGCGCCGCAACGTCGGCATTAAAGTTTTGCTCTTCAACAACCGAATTTACGGGCTCACCAAGGGGCAATATTCGCCCACCTCGGAATTCAACAAAAAGACGAAGTCGACGCCATTCGGCTCGGTGGACCGACCGTTCAACCCCGTGTCGCTAGCCATCGGCGCAGAAGCCACTTTTGTCGCGCGCTCCGTGGATGTTTTCCAATCGCACCTGAAAGACACGCTGAAACACGCCGCCGCGCACAAAGGCTCCGCGTTTGTGGAAATCCTGCAGAACTGCAACATCTTCAATGACGGCGCGTGGTTTTCGCTCACCGAGCGTGACGCGCGCAGCGAGCACGTTTTACAACTCGAGCATGGCAAGCCGCTGGTCTTCGGCAAAAACCACGACAAAGGCATCCGCCGCAAGTCCGATGGCGACATCGAAGTCGTGCCGCTCGGCAACGGCATCACCGAATCGGATCTCGTCATTCACGACGCGCATCATCCCCGCCCTTCCTACGCGTTCTTGCTCTCCCACATGGAGCATCGCTCCGGCTTCCCCACGCCCATCGGCGTCTTTCGCGCATGGGACGACCTGCCCCGCTACGAAGACGTCATGAACCAGCAAATCAAAGACGTCATCGCCAAGCGTGGCCCGGGCGACCTAAACAAACTCCTGCACGCCGGCGACACCTGGGAAGTGCGCTAACTGCGCGCGTACATCCAGAAATCTGAAACTCAGTTTAGTGATTCTGCCTGCATTGGTACTCTTTTGGGTCGATGGGTTTCGGGTGTATACTCCAGCCACTTTGGCAATCCTTGAGCTTTAAATGGCGGATTCTCCCCTCGGCGAACGTCAAATTCCGGATCCTCCGACCGACGAGCCCCGGCTCGAATCGTGGGGAGAGATTGCCGCGTACCTACGGCGCGAGATCAGGACGGTCCAGCGCTGGGAAAGGTACCAAGGCTTGCCGGTTCGCAGGCTGCTGATTGGGAAGCTCGGCTCCGTTTACGCGTACCGCTCGGAGTTGGACAAGTGGTACCGCGAACGCCAACCGCAGCCCGAAAATGGTGAAGAAGATACTGAGAAAGCCGGGAATGGCGAAGTTGCAGCACACGTCACCGTCTCTACCGAGGCGGATAAGCAGAAATCCCAGGGCCAAGCGGACGGCAGTGAGTTGCCGCCCCCGCGTCCACGCATCACTCGTTTGCACATAACCATCACGCTGCTGACCTTGCTCATCGTCGCCGCTGTAACCCCGGCTGTCTACTTCTTGCGTGGCGGGCGTTCTCCCGTGCGCTCGTCGAGTGGGAAGATTCGCCTTGTCGTTCTTCCCTTCGCAAACCTGAGCGGCGACTCCCAACAAGACTATTTCAGCGCCGGCCTGACCGACGAGATGATCACGCAGCTCGGGCGGTTGGATCCGGAGCGCCTGGGCGTCATTGCTGCCACGGCTTCAAAGCTCTTCGCCGGTAAACCCATCGCGGAGATCGGTCGTACGCTAGATGTGCAGTATGCCCTCGAAGGTAGCGTGCGTCGCGGCGGCAATCAGGTCCGGATCGATGTACAGCTCATTCAGATCAGCGATCAAACGCACTTGTGGGCCGATTCTTACACTGGCGACCTCGGCGATATCCTCCATGTTCAGGACGAAGTTGCGGCCGCAGTGGCCAGCCAAATTCGCGTGGCCCTTCCTGTGGGGGCACTGGGCGTGAATGGTGCAAAAGGGACGGCGCGCGCCGTCAATCCAGAAGCGTACGATGATTATCTTCGCGGTCGCTTCTACTGGACAAATCGCGGCGACCTTCACAAGAGTATCGAGGCTTATCTGCAGGCCATCGAAAAAGACCCAAACTACGCCCTCGCGTATGCAGGGCTTGCCAGCGCCTACGCGGTGATGGGCCAAGTGCCTTACGACGACATATCACCAACGGAAGCCAAACCTAAAGCTCGCGAGGCGGCCGAGCGCGCTCTGCAACTCGATCCGCGGTTGGGCGAGGCTCACTCCGTTTTAGCCAACGTGTCCTTCAGTTACGATTGGAATTTCGAGGCCGCCGAACACGAGTTTCAGCGCGCGCTTGCTCTTGGGCAGAATGACCCGACCGCACACTTGTGGTTTAGCCACTACTGCGTCGTGCGCAATCGGCTCCAGCAAGCGCATGAGGAGAACTCGCGCACCCTCGCCCTGGATCCCGTCTCGCCTCTCTTCAATACCGTCCGCGCCGAGATTTATTACAACGCGCGCCAATATGACGAAGCGATTGCCCAGGCACGCCGCACGATTGAACAGTATCCCAGCTATTGGCTGGCTTACATCTGGCTCGGCACCGCCTATCGCGAGAAGAAGATGTACAAGGATGCTCTGGAACAGTTTTCGCAGGCGCGCAAGCTCTCCGGCAATCATCCGGTCATGATCGCTTTATACGGGCATGCCCTCGCACTCTCCGGCGACACGGTCGGGGCCCGAAAAGCTCTCGCGGATCTCCAGCGTATGGCGTATTCGCGGTACGTTTCCTCGCTCTATTTTGCCGCCATTTACATCGGCCTGGGCGAAAAAAGTAGGGCTCTGGATTGGCTGGACAAAGCTTACAAAGAACGGAACGACCGCCTGGTCTACCTCAATGTGGATCCTGTGGCCGATCCGCTGCGGTCCGAGCCTCGCTTTCAGAACCTAATGAAACGCCTTCATCTGCCGTAACATCCTCATCTTTCGCCTCTTATTCGCAATTTGAACGTAACGTTGTCTACCGCGGGACACACCTTATGCCGGTATCCCTCTGATTGCGCTTCCGGCGGCACGACAAACAACGACAATAAGCGCCTCTCTCCTCGCATCGTTCCTTGTCGCTTGAAGGACTCCTCGCTGCCGTTTACTGTGCGCTCACCGGCTGAATTTCCGGAAATTTCTCAAGGAGCTTCTGTGGGCCAACTAGCGCAGCCTTTCGCCGACAAAATCGCCGATCGCCTTGCCGAAGCCAAGCTCTGAAGGCAGAACGGCGGCTGCAAAACCGTTGCTGGCCGTGGCCTATTGACTCGGCCGCCTCCTGAAAGGGGAAGCGAAAATGTGTTGGTTCTGTGCCGCTCTATCTGCGGCGGGAGTGCTGGAATCGGCAATCTGTTCGTGTCTCCTTGCTGAGTTGGCCGGCTATTGGCTGCATAGGCTGCTCAATAGTGACAAGCTGCCCTTTCTGAGCCGCAGTCACATGGTTCACCACCTCCTTCTATACGGACCAATGCAGCCAATGCGCGCTGAACATTACAAGGACGCCACCAGCGGGCGTTTTTCACTCGGCAACGTCGGGCTTGAGTGGCTCGCTCCGTCGTTTGTCCTTCTAGTTTTTTGTTGGGGCGTTATGTTCTTGTTTCAGATACGGCCTCTTTACCAGATGATTGTGCTAGGCAACCTCGTTGTCTGGCCGTTCTTCACATTCAGCTTTCTCCACGATGCCATGCACCTCCGCGATTTCTGGATGGCTCGCGTGCCCCTGATCAACCGCTGGTTCCGACGCGCCAGGCGCCTTCACGATATTCATCATCACAGCGTTAACGGCACGGGTCACATGGATACCAATTTTAGCATCGGCTTTTTCCTTTTCGACTGGATCTTCGGCACCCTGGCCACCCGCCATCGCCCGCTCAACCGGAAAGGCTTGGCAATTGCCTTGCAACGTTATAAATTAACAATGTCTTCAGGTTCGCTGCGGGGCGAAAGCACTGCAGAAGGAGAGGCGGGGTTCCAATGACGGACTGCATGGTCAAGGAAACCGCCCGTTTGAATGACTTTGCGCCGGATACCCGGCGGCGCGCCGCGAAATTGCGCTCGGACGCTCGCAAATCGCCGGCCGAGAAAATCCGCGTCTTTGTGGCCGCTGAGAACCGCCTATTGCGAGAAGCTTTGGCACGCGTCCTAACCAAGGGCGGTTGCATCGAAGTGACTGCCACCGACTTCGCCGCGCCATTCCACACCGACGCGCTGCTGGACGCACGCCCGGACATCCTCCTTCTTACCTCGCGCGGAAGCCTTCAGGAAGATTTGTCGGCCATACAACAGGTCCGCGCCGCCGCGCCCGCCGTCCGCATCCTACTGATCGGCATGGCCAAGGACGAGCGCGAATTCCTTCAGTGCGTGCGCGCGGGCATCAGCGGCTATTTGCTGCGCGACGCTTCCGCCGGGGAGGTTCTGCAAGGCGTGCAGGCCGTATACGCGGGGGAAGCCGTGTGTCCCGGCGCGCTTTGCGCCGCGCTGTTCCGATATTTCGAATCCGATACCGCCAGCCTTCCCTGCGCCAGCGCCCGCCGCCGATTGGGTCTCAGCCGCCGCGAACTCCAGCTCATTCCCCTGATTGCGCAGGGCCTGACCAACAAAGAAATCGCCAATCACTTCTCCCTTTCCGAACAAACCGTTAAAAATCACCTATATCGCATGAAGCACAAAATCGGCGCCGAAGACCGCCTCGAAATGGTGCAGCTCTATCGCACCCAGGGCTTCCTCGTCTGATTTGTCCGTCCACAGCCTCCTGAGGGGCAGTGGTATGATTTCTTCTTACCGCTGTGACTACCTGGGAGCCGCAAACTTACCTTCGCTACGCTGACATCCGCTTTCGCGCGGGCCTCGACCTCATGGCCCGCATCCCCAAATCCGAATACTCCTCAATCTACGACCTCGGTTGCGGCACTGGCCACCTCACCCACATCCTCGCCGACACCTTCCCCAATTCCAAAGTCATCGGCATCGATTCCTCGCCCGAAATGCTCGCCGAAGCTCGCCGCGAGTTCCCTACGCTTGCGTGGCAGCAAGCTGACATTCGCTCGTGGCGCCCGGCAACTCCTCCCGATCTCATTTATACCAATGCCGCCTTGCAATGGGTTCCTAACCACGAAACTTTGCTGCCCGCGCTCCTGAACAATTTGCGGCCCGGCGGCGTGCTGGCCATGCAAGTCCCTCGGCACTTCGAGTCGCCTTCGCACCTCGGCCTTAAAGATCTCGTCATGCAAAGCGAATGGCGCGCCAAGCTGGTGCCTCTCTTGCTCGCGCCCATTCCTCCTCCGGAAACGTACTGGCGCTGGCTCTCGCCGCATGCTCGCAGTCTTGATTTGTGGGAAACCGTCTATCTGCAGGTCTTGGACGGCAAAGACCCCGTCGTCAATTTCATGCGCGGGACGGCCCTTCGTCCTTTTCTCTCTGCTCTGCCCGAACCCGACGCCACGAAATTTATCCACTCGTTTGCTGAACGCATGGCCGTCGCTTACCCTGCTCAGCCCAGCGGTCAGACGCTCTTTCCTTTCCGCCGCCTCTTTCTGGTCGCGCAGCGCTA
>Ga0137358_10000352_pt1 | contig 20253 bp, 26 predicted proteins | sample Mad1_20_16metaG_FD_105551 | JGI IMG/M metagenome (GOLD analysis project Ga0137358, IMG submission 105551) | Vadose zone soil microbial communities from Angelo Coast Range Reserve, California, USA - Mad1_20_16 metaG | ecosystem: Environmental > Terrestrial > Soil > Vadose zone | place: USA... | reverse complement strand
GAGCAGTCCGATCCACATATTGGCGAGGGCAAGAAGAGGTCGCTACTTCCAGTATCGAAGTCCACTGTATCATGCCGAGGGTCAGAAAGTGGCCTCGACCAATCATGTAAAAAGATCATACCAGTAAAAGTCACGGCTGGTGTGCCAACAGAGATGTTTCCAAACCACAACTGATCATTATCGTCGGTCAACAGGTCACCGCCAGTGTCACGTTCGGAGAGTTGGATGCTTCCAGAAAGTGGGTGTGGTACGCCAGTATTCCCCTCGTATGTGGCAAATCCACTTTGAATTTTCCTGTCCGCGATAGGTAAGTCACAAAGGCGATCAGCGAAACTAGGGAGGGCCTACGCTACAGAGCGCCTGATTCTGCTCTGCATTTTGGAGCCATCAATGACGCCATCTAGAGGGCTGCCACGCTTAGTGATTGGGACCGGGATTCCGCGAGAAGTGGGCACATTAGTGGGCGGGGCGGCTGTAGTGAAGAAGGGGAGTGAAGCGAGGATGAAGCCCAGGGAGAAGTACATTTCGAGCAGTACTCGGAGTAATCGGGGACACAATTGGGGTTTTTATACTAGTTGGAGGACATGACCGCCAGAGGCAAGAAAGGGGTATGCACAGGTTAGAAGGATGTACCAGATACTTCCAACGAAACAAATTTTTCCCTTAAAAATGATCCATCAAGCAAGCCTAAAGATCGAGAGGCCAAAGAGCCAGGAAGTGTTCAATTAGTTTTTGTTGTGCATGCCACCACTGCCGCCACCACCGTGGCCCCCAGACTTCGTCGCGATGAATGATGAGGTGGCCTGAGTGTCACGGTCTGAGCTACCCCTGGAGTTACGAGTCACCCCCCTGAGTACAGCCCTCTTCGGAGATATAGCCGTCTGTATAGGGGGGGGGATTTGGTACGTTGCCTCCGCAACTCCAGGACCGCAGCACAGTGCCAACTATAGCGTGCGCAGCAAGTGATCCCATACCGTGATGTGATACGAGGAACTCAAAGCATGTTACATTTTATTTCGTCCGACTTCTGTTTATCTACTACGTACTAGTATCATTGACAGAAACCGGCTCAGGAACTAACTTGTGGAACTCACTCGTGGAATGGCAGACTCAGGCTATCACTTCAAAAGCTTGAAACGCTCGACTTGACCAATCGCCGCCGATCAGAAAGGGGTTGCTACCTAAATCACTTCTATAAGCGATGACCCGTCCGGAACCGAGTCTACATAGGGGACGTATTTGAACCTTTTTTTTTCTTTTCGTTTTTACAATGGGTTGGGAAGGCGGAAATGCCAGTGAACGGTCGGTGGCCAGAGAACGATGGTTCAGTTGTTACGTCCAAGTTGTCTCTTCTACCAACCCTTGCGCACTTGAACCATGTCTTGGTGGATTATTCGCCTTACGGATCAAGCAGAAGGAATTGCAAGCTGACTGGCACACGTATCGGGGTCATTTACTATGGTCCTATTGGATGGTAGATCAGCCAGCGGTGTGAGAAGAACCCAGAACGCTGTCACGTACCGACAGGGAATGGGACTGCATGTCATGGTTTACAGGAGCGAGGGCCAACCAAACCGGCAGGAAACGAACACAGACAGAGGACAAAATATCAGCGATGCTTAAACCACGCAGTCGTTGTGCTCTGTAACTCCTAACGGGTTCTTCTCATGCTCGCCGACACGGGTACGACTGGTTGGTAGTCATACAACTGTGGGTGTCAAACCTGGTCGCTTGCCTATGTTATATAGGGTAATATCATGACTAGCATTTATGCATGTATTGTAGATAAAGACAGAAATATAACTTACAGACTACAAAAACACGCTGGTTTCACTCCCTATTTGCACAAAAAAGTAGTGACAAGGCGTGGTAGAGGGTACTCGTAATGGCGCGCAAGAGGGAGAGGAGGCCCAGGTTGATGTGACAGTTCGAGCCCGCAGCTCGGGGAGAGTCGTGGACTTGAGGCGCGTTGTGAACTCCGAGTGTTGTGTAGGTTTGAGGCCGTACTCGTTAGGGACGTGACGGTGAGACAGGATGAAAGAGACATCGTGTCATGCCCTGTTGCAGGTACATGATTGAGGGGGCCGCGCACAACGAATCACGGCGATAATGCTCTTGTGGATGTGTGGTTGAACCCAAGAGTATACACACGTCACGTGATAGGGAAGACATCTAATTCCGAAAAGTTGGCACAACATGATGCCATTTCTACGCAACAGATGGCTCGCTCGCTAGATATCGAGCTGCAGCATCTCTCTGAACATGAATCTCCGCCTATTATTCAAGGGTATGTACGTCCAGTCTAGAGGGTGTTACAGATAAATTCACAAAAGAGGGGGGTTATCAGTAGTGTCAAATAATATATGCGTCCACTTGTGCGTCCAACCCAGATACAAAATCCAACGTGACGTGCATGGACATCGTGAAAGCATCCAGAGAGTTCCAACGTTCAAGAAAGGTCAGCAAATCCGATGCGGCTGCCGGCCACATCCCAAGCAGTATAAGCGTTCCTGAGAAAGACGTCTCCAAGAATCCAGAATTCTGTATCATGGTCAAGTCAGCTTTGTTTCGAAGGAAAGAGGCGAACCAATTCACCTCCAGTCAGAGTTGGATCTGCAGCCGCACCAGCGATACAAATATTGGAGCCTTGCGAGACAGGTCCGAGATTGAATGAATCAGGAGAAATGCTGACTTCTTTACCTCCTACGTTAATAGAGACGGGGGTGTCCAGCGTACAAGGGACTATGGTATTGAAGGCATTTGAATACATGTCGAACGATTGGTGGTACTGGAGAACGCACTAGTGTAGGTGCCCTTTCCTAACTGGGGTGCCGAGTGAGCACCGTTGATCGCCTTGAATAGTTTCGCTATGCCTGCGTGGTCACCAACAATCTCGGTCGTTCCGGTGTCGAAAATTGCTGCTTTGCTTCCTACAACAGGTTTTCTGTTCACAGAAATGCTATCGAATGATGCATACCAGAAACTCTATTTAACAGACGGCATATCAGCACTTGCAACAACTCAATTTTTTTGGACCATCACAGACCTCATCGGTCAAAGAAACCCAGGTGAAGTCACCTTTGTGAAGTGCGCTGTTTGTGCCACCAAGAAAGAGTTCAGAGCCGGATGAAGCTAACTTGAAACCGAAGACCTGCGATCCCACCACGCCCTCGGAAATGAGAGTCTGGAACACCGGGGATGCCTGATATTTCGATATGGATTGAAAAGCCATGCCCATCAGGCCGTCTGGCGCAAATTGATCGCTTCCGAATCCCGGAGCCTGGGTTGCAGCACCTAGAGTCTGCGATTTGGCCTAAGTGTGGCACGACTCAGAATCAGGCAGTGAGGAGAAAAGGTGATTCTCCATACAGTCAGGCCGGCAATGCTGACAACATCAGTATATTGCTCGCCTTCAACAGTGGATCCATCTCCGAAAGCCAGTGAGAACGTCTTAGAAAGATCCTGCGCTGTCGAACTTGCACTCGGGTCGTACAGGCTGTGCCCTGAGCAGTTCGATCCACATATTAGCGAGGGCAAGAAGAGGTCGCTACTTCCAGTATCGAAGTCCACTGTATCATGCCGAGGGTCAGAAAGTGACTTCAAATCATCATACACGAAAGGTCATACCAGTAAAAGTCACGGCTGGTGTGCCAACAGAGATGTTTCCAAACCACAACTGAGCATTGTCATCGGTCAACGGGTTACTGCCAGTGTCACGTTCGGAGAGTTGGATGCTTCCAGAAAGTGGGTGTGGTACGCCAGTATTCCTCTCGTATGTGGCAAATCCACTTTGAATTTTCCTGTCAGTGATGGATAAGTCACAAAGGCGATCAGCGAAACTAGGGAGGGCCTACGCTACAGAGCGCCTGATTCTGCTCTGCATTTTTGAGGCACCAATGACGCAATCTAGAGGGCTGCCACGCTTAGTAATTGGGACCGGGATTCCGCGAGAAGCGGGCACGTTAGCGGGCGGGGCTGCTATAGTGAGGACTGGGAGTGAAGCGAGGATGAAGCCCAGGAATAAGCACATTTCGGGCAGTAGTCTCAAGCGCTTGGTAGGAGCCTGCTAGCTGTTCGGAAACAGACTGTGAGCCTTGAGAGATAATGGAGACACTCCTAGGGTTTATATTCGTGGAGAACATGGTCGTCAGAGTCAAGAAGATTGTCATAGCACACAGGTTGCTAGGGGTATGCATGGGTTGAAAGGGGGAGTACTACGTATCCGTGTGAAGGTAGCAACTGCACCGGAAAAGCAGGTTTGCGACGATACTTCCGATACCAAAATGGATCAAACCCCATGTGGTCGACATGCCATATCAATTTCCCGGGGTTGAACAGGTTCCGTCAAGATCAACTGAAGCACGAGGCAAAAGACCAGAGCCAGGATGTGTGACTGTTGTGCATGCCACCAACGCCACCACCGCAGTCATTGTGGTAATGAATGATGAGTGGCCTGAGTGTCTGAGCTAGGCTACCCGGTCTGGACAAGGTGCGTACCAGCAATATGGGGATCAAGAGTCGCACGGAACGTTGGCAGGCCATAGTAGCCACACTGGCAAGCCATTGAACCTGACAGAGAATGAGGTCTGTAAATCTATGCTTACGAAACGAGGACCTCGGAACATAGCGGATTGCATGGTTATAGTGCATCAGTCGGGGATTCCCGTGTTCTTTGCTGACAAGTAAAGCATCACGGCCCTGAGATTTTCCTGCGATAGCAATTCCCCATTTAAGGGTGACCAACTTCACTTCATGGGTCCGCTAGCGGTGTAAGTTAGTTTGCAATCAATTTAAACTGCCAGTGCCCCATATAAGAGGAATTTGGCTACATTGCTTATTTACTTACCGTAAATACATCACCTCCGTAGCTTCAGTACTCCGGTACCGCAGTTCTGTGCATACAGACAGGCGCAGCAAATGATACCATTTCATGAGGATGATCGCACTGGCACGCCTGCAACGGTTGGACCATATGACCGTGCCGACCAGATGTCCACTCGCGAGGCCCGTTGTAAGTTACGCCCAAGCGGCCGCTGGGCGATATAGGATCACAATATGACCAACTCGACCGACTCTAGTAAAGCCATTACGACTGTCACAGAAGAAGGGGAGTGAACCGCATGATGATCGAATCAGGAAATCTCCCGCGCGTCTTCCGTTGGTCACTTGTTGACGCCACCAGAAGACGACCCTTGATTCGCTTGTTACATTAGACAGTCAACTAGTCAACAATTAATGCAATGGTATATTTCAAGTGAATGAGTCGCGCTACAAAGACATATCTGGCCATGTGCTTAGATACCAAGGAAACTAAACTACAGTATGTACAATACAATGCTTGTGAGTTGGGCATGTCATACACAAAGGTGTGACGTCGGCAGGGCAGGGCACAGCTGGTCCAGCGCATTGCCCAGTCGACACTGTCATCACGTCGTCGCCATCGTCCATCGTTAGGTCGCTGTCATCTCTATCGTGTCGTTGCCATGGCCCAGCCCCAGCGCCCCGTCATTACATCATCTGTCCCATCCATCACCGTGTTTGCCAGAACCATGTCCTTTTGATGGCACATCGTAGGAGGTGCGTACTGGGGTGTTGGCAGTTGCTGGTGAGCGAGAGGGACACATCAACGTCACGTGGTTGTCTCCGGGCGCCTAGTAACCGGCCTAACACTCAATACTTGTAACATCCATAACATGCGTTGCAAGTGAGATCGCAAAATTTCGCGTTGTGATGCGACTGACCCCAGGCTCGGGTAATGCATTCTCATATCCGCATCAATTCACAAATGTGTTGCAACATTTGAGCCATGAAAAAAATGGCGACCCGAGCATCGGTGAACAATGAATACTAAATGAGCAGCAATGACCCCTTCCTCTCATTCGTGCTTACATGGGGGAACCGTACTCTAGTTAATCGATTATCTCTGGGGGAAACTCCGAGTCGGCCAGACCCAACTTGGATGACAACACCTCGTACCCCATACTTGTAGGGCTGAATACGTTGCGGGAGCGATGTAACCATGCTTCTCGTTCTAAACGCGAGAAACCGGCGTTAGGAATATCCATGGTACAGAGAGTGCATTTTATACAGATAACATTCACACAAGGGATTCACAATCCGATTTGGAGCCACTCCAAGTCGCCCGCACCGGTGTTGCAAGTGGAATCACAGAGATGCCAGTAGACTTTGCACCCATGGGTTGTTATCTATCCTTTCTTGGTAGGCAGAGAAACAGTTCTTGAGCTCGGCTAATTGGGTTTCTGGGGAGAGATCGTCTGACACGTCTGACATGATGATGTCCTCATCGTGAGTCCCAGACGGAGTTCGTGACGCCCAGGTCTTCAACAGTTCCTCAACAATCTGAACACCATTTTCAATGACTTCTGGGGTGAATTGTGATTCTTGCGAAGGTGCCTGCTCTGAAGAAAACGGTAGTTGAACCCTGAAATCACTCCAGGGTTGCCATAACACCTACCAGTGCCAAAATCCTCAAGTTCTTCTGCCTTGCGTTTGGCCAGCTATGACTCGGTCAGATAACGAATCATATATCTATAAAGACAAGGTTACCCGAACGACCGTCTCCGGAAAGTTCGCCATTTTAGCGACGTGGATGCCAAAGCTTTGGTCGGAGACGCCTGTTGATCTCATGAGGGTGGGTATGTGTGTCAGTCAATCTAGGGCACACACCAGGCTCTACTTTGTAGAGTAGTGTGATGTCGCGTTCCTTAGATTGCGTGTCCGAGTCTGTAACGTGAGCAACAACGTGCAGATTTTTGACATGGTTTAGCTCTTGATCCAGTGCTGTAAGTTCGTGGAAATGCGTGGCAAACAAACAGAATGCGTGAATCTTCGATGCGATTTTTCTGTAGGCAAATCAGTGCGAGCAAAAGCGCGTGTAATGATAATAGCCATACTCAGATATGGACCACGCCAGCCCGAATCCGTCATAGGTGGACGTCCCTGAATGTTTAGAAGTAAATGGAGATATCAAGTCGCCATAACAACTTCAACGAACCCCTTCCAAGCTCATCAATGATAATGAGTGAGTCTTTCGTGGCAGACTGGTATTGCGCGTAAATACAAGCCTGTTAGTTACCACGGAGGAACAAACTGACCTTGAGAATTGTCGCAGTCTCTAACATCTCAGCCATGAAGGTTGAAATACCCTTCAGCTGACTGTCGCCCGCACCTACGCGGCATAGAATCGAGTCGAAGATAGGTAACTGGGCCATCGAGCAAGGTACGTATGAACCAATCTGTGCCATGAGAGCGATTACCCCAATCTGTATCAAGTCATGACCATTTGCGAAGACGAGAGCAGACTGGTATGCAACATACCTGACGAATATAAGTGCTCTTTCCACCCATATTTGGACCGGCTAGTTGACACAGGTCAGAGCAGAGCAAATACAACAATCAGTGACATACTGATGATCTGGAATTCGGATTTATCTGTCAAGAGAGAGATGAATCATTTTCGAGACAATAGCTTGGGAACATACTTTTGACCATCTCGACGTCGTTCGGAATGAAGCTAATATCATCTTGAACTTCGAGGCAAGGATGTCGCGCATCTTTGAGGACAAGGTCACCGGTGCCTAAATGGAAATAGATCTCTACGACGGCAATTCTACGGACGATCAATTACGGACCTTTCTCGATGACAGTCGGCTTGACGTATGCTTCAGGGGCGTTAACGGCAACGTGGGCGAAGCTACGATGGGTGAGTGCTCGCAGTGTCGACCAAGGAAATAGCAGACCGACCTCAGAACCACATCTAGATGTGCCAAGACTACATTCAAAGACTCTAGCACTGGAGTATACGTCGCTGCAGGACCATCGGTACTTGGACAGCATGAAAAAGGGGGAGTACAAACACGCAATTGATACAACCTCCTTGACAAGTCCACTCTGGGTACGCGAATAAGCTTCAGTTGCCTCTTGATATTCCATCGCAGAGTTCTTTAACTTGGTTGTTGTGAAATAAACTCCGGATTTGACAGTCCCGAGCTCGATATATTTACGTTTGTTGCTAATGGCTCGTGCGTCCTGATGACCATTGAGCAATTCGGGATACACTAGAAACACGATCGATTCACATACGTTTTTTGTCAGCCGGAAGCAATAGCCATAATTCGCTGAATTTTCCAAGTGTAGCTTCTTGTCGAGCTCAAGGTTGAGATCATTTGCCACATCACGGTGCTCCTCGTCCAGTCCGTCTCGTGCTGCGCTGATCTGATCTGTCAGCTTGCGCAAACGTGGATCGTAGTCTGGCTTGATGACATAGTTGTGCCTCTCAAGCTCGGACAAATCGATTGTTTGTTCCACCATCTCAGCATACTTATCAAGACTGGCAGCGTTCTCTTCAAAGTGGTTCAGATAAGTTTCTTTGATGAGCTCACGACCGCGTTCTGTCTTCGCATCAACGTGCTTTAAGGCTTCGATAAGTCCAGACAGCTAAGAAGGATTATCTCATTACAAGCTGGACGCTACACGGGATTCAAGAAGCTTACCTTTAAAACTGCCTGATACACCCGTATGACATCCTCAAGGGAGGCGACTGACTTCTGAAATCGTTTGCTTATACGGCTCATGTCAGGCATAAGCTTCATAAAGTCGTCCTAATGCGACAATTCAGATTGTCACCACATCGATTAGACAATTCTGACCAACCTGGAGTGTCCTACGTGCGCCCGAGTCTTCCACGAAAGTTTCAACTAGGTCTTGTCGTTTCACTAAATAGTCATAGGCATCAATAGTCATGAAGATATGCCCGGATCAAAACTTACGAATCTCATGGAGGTTGACAAGTGGCTGCTTCAACCAGCTTCCCAGCATCCGAGTCCCTTGAGCAGTTTTACATTTATTTAACAATCCAAGGAGCGTCGTGTTCTTTGTTCCGGAGCTCTTCCAAGGGACGGTATGAATCCCAAATTAGTCTTTGTAGAGTCAAACTTACATTTCCGCTGTCCATAAGGTTCAAAGCACGTAGAGCACTAGCATCCAAGCGCATATACTGCCCCAGATCGTGTGTGCGGATAATCCAAGCACCATGATTGGATGAGTCAGATAGAAGACTGAGGTAAGTAATCAGCGCGGCGACAGCAGAGGGAGCGGTGGGTAAGTTGAGTTGTGCTATTAAGATAATTGAGCTGGCTTTAACAGCATAAACTGCGGATGGTGCCTACAAATCACGCTGGGAGCCTCTGTGGTACCGGTTCTTATCGTTGGGGGTGCCAATAAACGAGCGAGATCTTCCTCGACCGTCTTCGCCACAAATTCACCTAAAAGTATCATGTAGGTTATTGCGGCGGCAATGAGTGCAAGAGGACGTACTAGGTGTCCGTTCAGTAATGACGATACCGCATCTGTCGAGGACATCTTTGAGTTTTTTGAGGTCGAAATCACGGTCAGTTGCACCCGAGGCAGTGCCAGTTGGGATAATTGCTTCCTTGATTCCCAATTGAATGGCAAGAGTCTGGAGAAACACATAAAATCAGCCTCACAACGTATGTCAGGGCAACGTCACACTTCGATGTTTGAAAACGCATCATTATCCACAAAATCTGCTACGCCGAACTGTCGCAAGCTAGTGTCCGCAAATGCAATACCGACAGTCTTGGTCTTCGCCTTGCCAACCAAACCGGGAACAGTGGGCGTAGTCGCCAGTTTCACTGCCATGATGACCGGCGGGGACAGGATGTCATTATTTACGAAGAGGAGTTCCTCTACAGCTTGGAGGTTACCGGGTGATGCCTGGGAGGAATACATTTTAATTGAAGTAAGATATGAATGCTCCATCCTCACCTCTTTGTCTAATTTGAATTTTGAAACTTTTTTTCCATGGCCGGTTTCAGGTATCCATATCTCCACCCTAAGTTGCCTGCTTGTCAGCGCCTCTCTTAAGAAGGAGGTAGCAACTGTAGGCCTGAGTGTGACACTCGGCAGGCCCGCCGTCTTTCCACCAGCGCCGAGATATTTGAGCACAGACTTGGTGTGATATACGTGCTGGGCAACATAGAGCGCATCTGCTCCATGCACACTGTAGAAATCGTCGTTGCTGGCTTTCCTGAAGAAAAGTCGGATGGTGCCATTAGAATCCGGAGACTTAGGAGGAAGCTTGTTAAAGAACGAAATGAAACCGGGGTCGAAGGAGTCTGGTTATTCAATAAGCGGAAGGACATGACAAGAAAACAAAGATACAAATACCTGTCTCATCGTCTTTCTCTTTTCCGTACATTAAAGACATCTTAGTCTGTCTGTCTGTAGTAGATGCCAGTGCCGCGGCGCGGATTCTAAAAAGACGCGACGTGACGCGACTCTTATGTAAGAAGGGCGGGCAGCTCACGCAAAACCGTGACCTTGCCTTGCCTCGTCATATAGTTAGGTGACGTGTATACAGTTTTCTTGGTTGCGACTCTACTCTTCGCACTCTCGTGTACAGAAGCTGCGTAGATCTTCCCCGTGGCCTCTGAAGTATGCAGTGCAACAATGAATGGTCTTCTTAGTGTATTTTGCTTCAATACCAACCATCTGGGTGTAGAAGCTCGGAAAGGAGTCCATATTCCCATAAGTCTCACTCTTCTGTTTTCTTGGATTCTTTACCACTAAATCAACCCGACGTCTAATGTTAACATCTGTTCCACTAACTGCCAGTGAGCATTACGGATGATGTTTGGACAGACAGTGGGTGCATTTCAAGTTGATTGCTTCTACGATTAGTATGTATCCAAACCAGTCGGCGTATGTCCTGCGATCAGTCGCGCCTTCCAAACCCATCGGATGCCCGAGAAGAGGTTAGAAGGGACACGCTTGAAAAAAAAACATCTTCTTCTAGCTAGAGGAGCCAGCTGGCACTTTAGAGAGCCCAAGCAACTACTGCAGCTCACAAGATGTGTTCAGTTAGTAATATTTAGGAGGTGATAGCGGGGAGAGATGTAAACCAAAAAGATTTTTATTTGTTTGCGAAATTACGAGAGCAACGACACAAGACTTTTTTTTACCCTTAGATACTACACACAGGCTTGGTACCGGTTTGGAAGCCCTTCACCTCAGACTTGCCTATTGATGCCAAGTATGGTGCCGTTCGGCCACATCATCAAATAACTTAATTCTCACAGATAGGATGCCATGTCCAACGTCTCAAATAACAAATTACATGCACTTTTTCAGGAGAAGTTGTGCTCGAGTTAGCGAAAGAAAATGCAGAATCACACCTTTGACGCCTCAGGGTTCAATACATTTTCAATACAAAAGTTGCTGGTCACGAAGCTGGGCACCAATCAGAAAACACGACGAAGACGGTAAAAGGTAAGTGGCAATTACATACAACAATCTTATCAATTGCACTGGTGTAGTGTATAGATCACGCAATTGCGCTCACTGGCACGGGCGGACACTGTGAGCGGCCTTCAAGTTCAAGACCACTGGTCTTCTATCTGGGGTCCACATGGAATGGAAGGGGAGAGAGCGAGAGTTTGTTGACTTGGAGCAGTCCTTCTTGTCGCTTTCACAGTGGTATCGAGCGAGAGGTTCCAACGATACAGGAGATGATGGGTCTCTATCTCCGCCAATACGAGTGAACAACTAGTTTGTTTCCAGATGTAACTCCTTATCTAACCCCGTGTCATCAATCATTTTGCCGAGAAGCTACTTCGGAAATCAAATCCGAGACGACCCATGACTGCCTTGCGGTGCCTGCCTGGCTAGATCAGGACGAAAGATGCCATTTGGCTTGGTCAACGTTGACCTCTTGGTAGAGGACGTAATAGAGGGGTTCCTTTCTGCGTGAGTCCCGCGACCGAGGGCATTGGTAACTCAGGAACTGGAAAAAGGGACCGGGCGCAGTAGCAGAACAGGTGGCATCATCCTGGAAGGGGTGCCAGAGACAATATCTGGGACAGATTGGACCGTTGGGCGTCGCACGATGCAGGCTTCTACTTCCGAATCCTGAGCGGAGTTTCAATCGGCCAGTGAGCTATGACAAGGTGTGACTGGCCGAACATGTACACGTGGCCGGGCCGAAGACTCCCCATACAATAATATTTCAAATCTTCAAAATTTCATTTTATTTCCGCGACGCGAAGGAAAAGTTGTCAATCTGAGGAGCTACCTCAGTCAACTAAAAAATGCCTTGGTGCTCTGTAACATTTCTCGTCGAGTCTGCTCGTCCACTTTTTTTGACTGGAAATTGGTCGCTGATAACCGCCGGCCCGGGAAATAGATGCCGAGGGCGAATACAGAGGCGCCCTCCGCTTAGCAGGCGTGAAGCTGCGCAAACCAGGCAGCCAGCCAGGAACTACGTCAACAGCGTCAGCCAGGTTGCACTGGCAGCCGGCAGTTGCAGTGTCAGGCAGCGCTGTATCAAATACGTTGCTTTCCATTGCTCCTGGTGCCAGAATGGCACTTGTCATTCCTACGCGGTCAATTGAAATGTCCCTTCGACTTAGCAATGGCAATTTACGTGAGTCCCTGAAATCTCAGGCTATGTACCGAAGATGTAGAATTTAACTCATATCAAATCTCACCTTCACATCCCTTTTTTACTGGTTTCAGGGGTCTACTCTGGCTCATTCTAAACGATAAAGACTCGGACAGTATGCTTACCGTCACCGCTAGTGTTGTCACTCCCCTCCCCCCTGCGATTATGGCCGACGCTGTCGTCAAGTTCGTCGACTCCTTGTATCATGACACAACCGCCTCTGTCCAGAACATCCTGCTTGCCCTCATCGCTGCTGTGCTGACCTGGTCATGCTGGTCAGTTTTTTACAACGTCCACGTCCATCCTCTGGCTCGCTTTCCTGGACCAAAGTTGGCCGGGGCATCAAAATTCTGGTTGTTTTATCAGGAGTTCGTAAAGGGAGTCTCCCTCTCTGACGTGCGAGATGAGCTCCACGCCCAGTATGGTGCGTTCCGTTTCTCCAACCAGCGCCGCTCCATGCGACCCTATCGATACGCCACTCGCCGTCATCTTAGTTGACGCTGATATGGCACGTTCGATTGCAGGTGACATTATTCGAGTGCAACCTAATTTGGTACGTTGGTAGACATTACTCATTCCCGGAACTGTTCTGGTTTGATCTGCGATTCGATAGCTGCACTTTGCGAATCCCCACGCGTACAACGAGATCTACAATCTGAAGAACAAGTGGGACAAGGACCCTGTTGTGTATGGGGCATTCGATTCAGATCAGTCTTCGGCGTGTTACATCAGATACGCAGATGCGAAGCCCCGGCGGGATGTGCTCAGCCCGATGTTCTCCCGATCGTCGATTCTCAAGATGCAAGGCTTGATACAGGAGCGGGTTAGCTTCTTTCAGCATCTCGTCCACGCCACACCCGTTCACGTTACATTTGTTGTTAGGTCAATGTGCTCTGTGATGCCCTTGCAGACCAATATGTGGCAGGCAAATCCAGCAATCTTTACCTTGGTTTCCGCTGCTTTGCGACTGATGTGCTCACGCTGTTCTGCTATAACAAGTCACTCGAGGCTACCAGAGCTCCAGATTTCCACGCGGACATCGTCATCGCGTCTGAGACAATGCTTCCTATTTTGAGCCTGTTGAAATATTCGAACTTCCTCGTCACGCTTCTACACTATTTTCCTCCCTGGCTTGGGAAGAAAATTGGACCACCTGTTATGACCGCGTTTTACCACCTACGTGAGGTCCGTCTGGTTTCTTCTCAATACGCCGCCTTGGTGGCGTGTCATTTCACATTGGTCCCCGGTGGCGCTGATCTGTTTATTTTGCGCCTCCCTTGCAGCTTCTAATCGCGCAGGTCGATGCCATCCTGCGGGACCCTACAGAACTAACGCTTACACCCCATCCAATCATCTATAACGGGCTCCTCTCACCCGAAGCCAACAAGGGTCGTCCACTGCCATCACGTCGGAGCCTCTTGGACGAGGCAGGTATTCTTCTCGGCGCTGGCGCAGATTCCACGGGTATTACCCTAATGGTCACGGCACATTATGTCCTACAAAATCCTCAGATTCGCCAACGACTTGAGGCAGAATTACGCGAGGCGTGGCCGGTATTAGAAGAGATCCCCCGATATGAGGTCCTGGAGAAGCTGCCTTATCTGGTACGCTCCGCTGTCCAGGGGAAACACATCTATTTTCTAAAGTTGAAATTTCCCTGTGAACCTGTGCAGGCCGCGGTCACAAAAGAAGGCCTCCGCATGTTCCCTGGCGTTATTGCTCACCCACGTGTCGTCCCTCGCGAAGGCGCCATGATTTCCGGCGAGTTTATTCCAGGTGGTGTACGCTCCGGCTTCTCTCCTTTACCCCCTGTTCCATATGTTCATATCGGATTCCCCTCATTGACGTTTCCTTACGTCTGTAGACGATCGTAGGCCAGAGTTTCACGTATGTACATCGATCACCGCTCATTTATGAGCGCCCGGAGGAGTTTGTGCCCGAGCGATGGCTAGGCCCAAATGCCAAGGCATGTGACACCGCGTTGAGTGTGTTCTCGAAGGGGCCACGTAGTTGTTTTGGGGTCAACTTGGCGTATGCTGAGATACATATGGGGTTAGCAAACGTCTTTCGGAGGTTTGAGCTTAAGCTGGACGAGGCAAGGTGCGTCTGGCCATCATTGTTTGCGGAGGTGATAGGTTGCTGAAACTTGATTGTCCTAATTCTACCTTGGCCAGGCCAACAAGTTTGGAGATTAAGGAGCACTTTGTTCCGCTCTTTTCCGGAGAGAACTTGCACGCATACTGCAAGCCAGCAATGGATTGAAAGTGAGGTAGAGGTAGTGCAACCCAATCATGTACAATTCAAAGTAGACGATTATTCGCCTCTATTACCTTTGATTCCTCGTGCAACGATGGATAACTATAAACAGCGAATAAATAAGCTACGATAGATGAAGTATGGACAGCGGGTGAGGAGTATTTCGCCCTGTAAACAAAGAGGCAATTAATAACAAACGAAGTAATGGAGGGTCTCGACTACCTGCGAAACACTTCACCAATCTGACACATTCAAAACAGAAAACAAGGGTATGATACACAATCAAAGATAGCAAAGTGTCGCGAGTATAAAAACAGCAATGAGACGAACAAGACGTGTCGGTTCGTTAGGAGTCGTGAAGGGTCGTAATAAAGTCGTCGATAGTCGTGAGCACAGCTTTTTGGCTGTTGTATAGCGTGTAGAATGGAACGGGATCGAACGGCAGAGATAGAGGAAATCGTTTGTGACGATGGGGGACGTGGGAGCACGTGAATGGAGGGAGAGAGGGAAGGAAATGCACCGCTATGATCCAAGAGCAATACTCTCACTCTGACCATGTGGGGGATGCCCAGCAATGGAGTGGAAAGTAGACGGGCGGTGCACGAGCACAATCGAGTCACCTTGTGGCCGTGTGAAAAATTCATCATCCCCTTCGTATGGCGACGAACTCGAGTTGATCTACGTCCACACAACACCAACACGGACCCAACAAAGAAGTGAGCCCGTCGTGAAACGGGAGATAGACGGAAAATAAAAGGAAAAAGAAAAAAAAGACGTACCCATTGTCCTAAGAGTTCTTCTAATCCAGCCGCTTCCTCGGATGTAAAATGCACGTCAGTGCCCTTTTCGGCGTGCAGTTTTAGAAGTTCGCTGAGTGTACGTTTGCCTGCGCGGCCACCGCGGTGTGAATGCGACGGAAGTGCATCGGATGTGGGAACATCGGGGTCGGCGGCGGCAGCACCGCCTTGGGAAGGAAACACAACGCGACTTGGAGTCGGGGCGGTTGTTGAGGTGACGGCGGAGGGGTTAACCAACGACTCTGGGTGATCCCAGTCCTCTGGGGGTTGGGAGGGGTGGCGAGAAGGTGAGTTTGTCATGAGGAGGAGAGTCGAGGGGAAGTGGCGGGTGGGAAGCGAGGTCTGTTGATCCTTGTTGTCAGTTTTGCCGATCGGTCGGACTTCGGTCCTCCGCCGCACGTGTCTAGCCTAAATTAGGAAGCTTGCTCACTTAGCTTACGTTCTGTCTCAGGCCTGTCATGTCTGGACCAGCAGAGATTCTAGAATGCAATTTCAAGCTGTGTACTGTGCTACTTTAAGGACTGACGGAAATGGAATATAAAATCGTGCAAGTAACTAAATTCAAGGGAAGATGGAAAACAATGTCTGAGGTGTGCCTAGAGTCCGACGTGCATAGCTTTCAATTAGAATAACACTGCTGCACAGGTTAGCATGGCCACGCTTAAAAGCCCACCGAAGAGGCTGGCTGGTGCTACCACGGCGACTGCACCATTTGAACTTTTCGAGGAGGCCTGGGCTCTTGATGTTCCGGACGGATTGAGTAAGCTACTTGCGCTGGTCCCTTTCGACGAACCGTTCGTCGGTGGTGCGGCATTCGCGAGGGACACAACCTTGCTCCAATTAGCCGCCTCATTTGCACTCGAGTCGTTGGGGCTGTATGGCAAATACGAAACAGCACCAGTACTGTCTAGCTGAACCAGGGAAGTGATGCCTGCAAAGTATGTCGCTCCCGCGTCTTTCGTACTCGGTCCTGCAAGGGTCTCGGTTGTGTTGCTCTGGACGTTCTGCACATAAGTCGCAGAGCCATCATCTGGGACGAATGCGAATGCTTCTTGTACCTGATGCGGAGATAATACGATGAAATGAATGCAATGTATACTGTACAACACGGATGTCGCGTACCCCTCCGTTCTGGAAGAATGAGGCGGTCCGACCATGGGTCGCAGGAATCACCTCATTAGACGTCGAGAAGGCTTGCGCGGAAGGCTGAAAGTAGTTGTCTGAAGTAAAATCGACCACATCAGCGGCGTTACCAGAGCATGTGTTTGTGCTTTGGCTTACAGTGGATTACGTAGATATCGGCGCTACCAGCAGGTACGCCAGGAACATTGAGGAAGAAGATGTGGTTTTGAGCGAGGGCCATGACAGGATCATAGTCGCTTGAATATGGAGCCTTCTCGACATCCACCCATTCAAGAGCGGTGCCATTGGCAGCTTTCAGAAGACCCATGTTCAGGTGGAACAACTCTCCATGTGACAACGCGTCTGCAGTGACAAATCAATAATTCCGCTTCCTTATGTAACGGGTGGAAACGCACAGAATACATTCGTATCGTGGTCGAGAATCGCATTAAACGACGATGGATCAAATGAACCGGTTGTCACAGCCTGTTTGGACCACGATTTGGCAGTGGCATCGTAGATGTGAATAGTCGAGGGACTCGACTTATCACCATTGGTGACGTAGATGGCGTTTGCATACTTGATAATATTAATCAGGAACAGCCGCAGCATTAACGATAACTAAGATTTATACCTGCGACAGGAAGCAAGTCGTGTTGGTACCATCAAACGGTCTGCAGAAACAAATCAATGTCGAAACTCAGGACCACAGAGAAGCAACACGCACGGACGCCCTGAGGTCGTAATGTCAGCCGCAGTGCCTGCATACCCAGAATGAGAGGATTAGATAACCTTCTACAAACGCGGAGAGGAAAATGGGGGTTCACTGAGACACACCGTTAGCCCACGTGTTTTGCGGTCCTGCGTTCCAGTCCTTGCCATCAAGGCCAAAGGCAAGCAAGTTCCACTTCACATCGAAAGCGACACAAGGCGAAGCGCGCACTACGATAGGAGAAAAAATGTAAAGAGCGACGATGGTGGGTAATAGTGAAGAGAGCATGGCAAAGGGTGTTGGGAATGAGGACGATGGTGGTTGTGAGGAAGAAAACTTGATGGGACGTGGCTTAAAGTACCCGAGCGTAGCGGCGAGAAGCGAGACGTCACCGAAGTAGCCGACTGATGCGGCTTAAGGGTGGTCCAGATGAAACAATCAATCAGAACTGGAAATGCTATTGCAGGAAAGATCTCGAAATAAAGTGTCCATACAACAGGGCGGCGAATGGAAAGGAAAGAAAGGGAAACGAAGTGTGCGTATCCTGGTAACGTACGTAGGTAGAGATTTATAGCGCCTCGACCTGTCTTCTCACCTCCTCTGCGCGCTCTTTGAATAAGCGAATCTTCGCTTCACCGTCTCGCTTTAAGCGCTCGTACTGTACCTCGATCTCCAGCCGGATCCATTGTTCGACGGTCATCAAACGCTCCTCTTCCGTCAGCTGCGCACCGTTTGCTCGTACGGGCAATGTCTCCACCAGTGTCTCAGTATCCGTGTGACCTTCCACCTTGGTCGTAGACGTTGTGGAGGAGACCGAGAGCAGTGACGATGACGAGGGCGGAGGCGTTGCAGGGTTCTCATCATGCTGTAACGTACCAGGCTCGGGACACTCAGGGGAACGAGAAAAGCGGGTTGAAGGTGCAAATACATGGTCAGCCATATCCCGTACTGGCTTGCTTTCTGAAAGGGTCGTCTCTTCTGTCTTTCTGGCAGGTGTAGTGGGAGCTGAAGCGTCATCAGACTCAATATCCACCGCATGGTTTCGCCTTTTCCCAACAGGTCGTATGTCGCTCTCGCTATCCACATCTGATGAGCTCTCCTCTCGCTCATAGAGGGTGGCTTTGCCTTTTTTCGGCGGACGACGTTTTGGTGGGCGAGCATCCTCCTCTGTGTCATTGGCACGGAGAGTTTTCGTGTGCCGTGTGGGCCTCGGTACTTTGGCGTCTTGAGCAACGTTTTCCTTTCCCTTGACACGTTGTTTTGTTGGCAGCACGACACGGGCGATGTCATCTTCGTCGGCCTCCTCGATCACTTCGATGGGGCCCTTCCCTTTCCCCTTTCCAGACGACTTGCTACGGCTCTGGCCAAGAGTCGACTTGGAAAGCTCGGTGCCACTCCCATCTTCTTCAACCTCTGGGGGTGGCTTCGCACGAGATGAGCGCGTCGACCGCCGGAGGGCATCGGATGTATCCCTCTCCTTCGAAGCTGATACCATCGACGTATTGCGACTGCGCTGTGCCGGACGGGGCGGTGCAGGTTGGGAATCTTCATCAGAATGCGATGTAGAACTCTCAGGCTGAGGTTGTCTTGATCTGGCGCGCGATTTGGGTCGGGTTGTTGAGCGTATAGAGGTCGTTCTTGATCTTGCCTTCGGTCCTGAAGCTTCAGGGAAGAAGGGACAGGTGAGGTTGGACTTTTTGACTCGCTTATGGTGCTCTTCCCTACGAATAATTAGTATTATATAAGTTGGGCAAACGATAAAAAGGCTCACAATGGGTCATCGTCCTCGTCCCAGCCGCTGAGAGAGACACGGCAGTAGAGGCACGTTCCTGTGTCGTCACCAAGTGTTTGAGGGGTGAATGCAAAACCAGCCTTGGCCATCTACAGAGATGATGAAATTAGGATAAGCGAACCCAGAGACAAGACGTGCCTTGGTCGAATTAGCACCATGCCCTTTGACACGATCATGGGGCCAGGAGTGGTTTAACCTGAAGGACGCCAACCGAGCCTTCTCCATCGGCTTTCCGTCTGGTTGTCGGCTAGAATCTTTGAAAGCAAAGCTGCGAGATAACCATCAGATTGTAGCACGCGCAGCAAGGAGGAATTGATACGCACTTTCCCTTGCGATCAACATCTTCGTTCAAACCACAGCGTAGGACAGCCCATGGACAGGTGTCTCGACACTTGTCCCAATGGAGTGCAAATGGATCGTCTTGCTCCTCCCAGCCATCAAGACATTTTCCACAGAAATAGCACTCGACGTTGTCTCGAGCATCCCAACTTGGGTTGAAGAAGAAGCCAGCTTCAGTGAGGGTGTCCGGTGTTGCAATAAAGTGACTGGGATGGGGCCATTTGAGGGATACGGCACGCTTCGCTGTCGATCGCTTTACGCGCCAGGCCTTTGTGAAAGACTCCAGACGAGATTCGTAGGCCTCCATTGTCTGTGGTGTCTCACGTCGGCTGTGTTGGCGGTTTCTAGACAAGACGCGTCGAGTAACGTGACTGGCTGAGAGACCGATGACACCCCCCACTTTGACCTACAGTCGAAAAGTCGCAAAGAGGAGACAACGCACTCGTCATTCCTCAGATAATGATGATTCAGATCCTCAATCACCGAAAAGACCAAAGGTCCCGGTCCGCCTCGAGGTGGCCGGCCCAACTTCGTCCTCTTCCCCGAGGACTCTCGACGATGAGCAGCACGGACAACTTCTACAAGGTAATGACACTATCAAAGTCGACGTATGTAGTTCGCGAACTGGGTCCAAGAGGTCAGGCAGCGCTCCCACCCATGCGCGGAGCAATATTACGCGTTAGTATTCTCCGAAACCATTTCGAATTCTCCAAAGCTCAACTCTCCCAGAGGTGCTATCCAGGACGCGCACTCG
>Ga0137358_10000349_pt1 | contig 20320 bp, 23 predicted proteins | sample Mad1_20_16metaG_FD_105551 | JGI IMG/M metagenome (GOLD analysis project Ga0137358, IMG submission 105551) | Vadose zone soil microbial communities from Angelo Coast Range Reserve, California, USA - Mad1_20_16 metaG | ecosystem: Environmental > Terrestrial > Soil > Vadose zone | place: USA... | reverse complement strand
TAACCGACCAATCAACCAACCTCCACACCTTACAGAAAGGGTCGTTTTTCCCTATCCCCACGCGCCTTACTAGAGTTACAGCCATATCTCAAGTCCACTTATCCAGACGAGATCCTAGACTGCACAATCTGCTACGAGGTACGCGACCACACTCGTACCAAAAAGAGAAAAGAATTCCTTACGCGCACGACATATCCAGATTCTTACGCGTGGCAACGCGTGTCCCAGGGCAAACTGCAGAGTCCGCATGCACGACGCATGCTACGAGACTTATCGTCGTTCCAACAGTAAATGTCCCGCCTGCGGCGAGGACTGGGGGAGAGGCGGGAACCACAGGGTCATTTCGGTTGGCGAGGCAGCTGCGCCTAAAAACGATTGGCCGCGCGGGACGCGAAGAAACGCGACGACGGAAAGTGAGGAGGACGATAAAGGCGACGATGAAGTTGCGGAAGCGCCCGCGCCCGCGCCTGCGGCGACGATGCCTAACCGCTCTCAGACTCGGTCTTCTCAAACACCTTTACATCGCAACCAACAGCGCGTTGCAAGTGCTGGGTGGGTCTCATACTGATTGCACAGTCATCACTGGCGTTGGCAAAGTCTTTCGAAGCAGCTGACAAATCATCTTTCTAGTGCCTCTCATACTGGGATTGATGTTGATGGTGAAGAGGAGCCTCCACGAAAAGGAAGACGGGGGAAGAGCCGGCGTGGTTGACTGGATTGGACTGGGGTGTTGCTGAAGAGCTACATGGTATGCGTCCGGGCAATACAGTTATCTATATTACCCTTAGTGTTGGGCCAACTAATGTGGATATTCTACCCAATCGATAATGTAATGTCAGAGAGACTCGTCCGTCCCTGGCATTGAAGTAGCAACCTTGCCATCCTCCTCCCTGTCCCACCGCCTCGTGAAACCGAAGCGATCCTTGCCCCACACTTGTTTCTTTCGCTTCCGGCCTTCTCCAAATTCATCGTTCCATCTACGAAGGTCAGCTAACGTTCCAAGAGACTCTGATGCGGAAGGTGTTATCTCTCTGAGAGCTTTCGCGAAATTATGAGGTCGAAGGATACGCCTCTGTGTGGCCGAGGCTGCTGCTGAGTCGTCCGACGGCTGCGTTGTCCCTTCACCATCGACGTTGCTCTTCTGCGATGTGCCCTGAGAAGGAGTACCCTTGCTCCTTTCAACAACCCAAGGCACCGAAACGTTCTCCTTAACTGCGTCTAGTGCTGCAGATACGGATAAATCTAGTAAAGAAGACCATAATCAAGCTGAGGTCCAATCAAAGACAAGGCGACCTACGCTTCAGATCAGATCCTGAAAAGGTGGGGGTATCCCGGGCAAGAACTTTCAGGTCAACATCCGGAGATAGGTCCTCGTCCCGGAGGTGGATCTTGAGTATTTCTGGTGGCTTGGTCAGAATGAAAGGCCAAGACGATCATTATTACTCACCCTCGCGTTCGCTCTCTCCGGGCAAGTCCACCAGAAGCCTTCGGGGAAGTCGTCTCAAGACAGCATCGTCGAGGTCGAATGGCCTGTTGGTGGCGCCGATGACAATGACATTACCCGTGTTGGATGTCTTCAAGCCGTCCATCTCCTGCATGAACTCTGTGATGACGCCGCGATGCACAAACCCGCCTCCGGTATCGCGTGAGGATGATCGAGCACCGAAGAGGGCATCGATCTCGTCGATAAAAACGACGCAAGGAGCTAACCTTCTGGCTAACGAGAACACGGAGCGGACTAGCTTCTCTCCCTCCCCCACGTACTTTTAAAGAAATACAGAAATGAGTCACGCGCAATCAAAAGACGTTATGAAACCGCACGAACCATGTCCATAACGTCAGAAGGAGATATTGTAAGCATACGACATCCGGCCTCCTTTGCCAGTGCTCGGACGACCAGTGTTTTCCCAGTACCGGGAGGACCGAATAATAAACAGCCCGTCATACTGTGTTCCTTCAAAACACCTTGTTGAAACGCTGTCGGATGTAACAAGGGTAGCGACACGATGGTCCGCACAGAGTCAATCGTATGTGCGGGAAGGTGGACTTGCGCAAATGAGGTGGGCATTGAGACTGTACGTCATTCTCAGTACTGAATGAGGGTGTGTGATAACTTCGACTTTGCGAGCTCACCGGAATCAACGATACATCCCAGGAGCCTTTGTTCATGTGCGTCCAAGTACGGATCGTGCTTCACCGTTTCGACAATGTCGTCCACAGGTCTGTCTCTTTCATTATCCAGAATTTTATCTTGTTCATCCTCCCCGGCTGGTCTATTTGAGGATTGTTGTATCCATGCCTTTCTAAGATCACGGGAGGCTCGTTGATCGGTCCATGCACCACAGACATCGACCCAAGAAATAGGGATAGATGAGAGCGATGACCTGACCAACTCCGCCAAAGAGGACGAGATGACGCAGCCTACTGCTTGATCACCAATTCGCTTCACGGTTGTCCAGACTTCTATTTTGTTCCCCCAATCCTCCCACATTTTTGCTGCGTTCGCCGAATCCCCTGATCCAGCAGGCTCAGACGGAGGCTCTGAAGACGCAGAGAATACAGATGCTGCGCTGCGCGTCTCGAGAAAGCCTCCGACCGACCCAACGGCCATGCGCATCATCAATTCATTGAGCTCTCTCCGGCGGCCCATTCTAGATGCTTTCTCGTGCGACAACGATCGAGAAGCAGGGACTAGTATCGAGGTGCGCAGGAAACCCGAACTGGTCGGGGAATTCGAACTTGTAGCCTGTATACTGGGTCTGAGTCCGGTCCCACCGAGTAATGGACCGAGGAACGAAGGAATCGGGTTGCCTCCACCGGGCCCACCAACGACCACGACATTGGGCTGACCGGGGGAGCCCGAGTCGTCCTCGACAGGAGGCCCTGTCAGAATTTTTGGCAGTTCGGATTGAAGAGCGTGGTCACCGCGCTCCCATTTCCGCAGGCGTTCTCGCAGGCGCCACTCTCGGGCCTTCTCTGCATGGTCCTCTTCACCCCAGTCGGACTTTCCGGGTCTTGACGTTGCAACACCTGGAGTTGCCTGACCACTGCGACTTGTCAACATATTCATCATTCCCTGGGGACCAGGTGGAAATGATGGCGTCAAAGATGGAGGGAAGATGGTAGGTGTGATACCAAATATTATCACCGTTGGATTGACCACGGGTGACGTCGATCGCGACATAGCGCCTTGTCGACGCTGGCGGACCGCAGAGAGCAGACCTGGGTGTAAAGCCGCCCATGACGATGAGAGGGTCGGAAAGTCGCGAATGTATATGAGACGCGGTCTCAAAGTGACGCTAGAGCTTCCTGGGTCATTGGGAGCCTGTACATTGATGCACATGTCGAAGAAGTTCTTGGCCTTGACCATACTCCCTTTAGACGGGACATTCCCTGACATCCGAGATGCCGGGTGTGGCACAACGAGCTGAAACGTCATTTGAGGAGAAAAGACCGAGCCAGGCGCATCTCCATCGTCGTCATCGTGTGCTACGGGCAATGTGGCGGTGGCTTTGGGAGAGAAATGCAACGGATTCTGAGGGAGTTCAATGAGGGACGCGGCTAGCGGGAGAGACAACGTTCATGAGTGCCAGAGCACATGTTTTCAACACCGGCGAATGCAACTCACCATGCCCGAAATGACCCCATTCCCCAGCAGCCATGTGTACCGAGTCCAGTACAACCACATCCGAGCCCGTCCGACGAGCGAGCTCACGCACAGTATCATCGATGATATAGTTTCCGCTCTCGATCGGGCAATAGAGCGCAACCGTAGGCTCTACAGGCGGACCACTCGGAGTGGCGAATGCGGCTTTATGCTGCGTCTGCGGGTGCAGAGATATATGCACGTTGTTCAGAACCTCTTCGAACACTTCTGGGGGAGGCAGAGTGGAGGGTTCGGATTCGGGCAACGACTGATACGGCCAGAAGAAGTCCTGCTCGTTGGAGACTTGTAGTGTTGGCGCCGTAGCTTCTGGTGCATTTTTTCCGTTGGGTGCGGTGGGCTCTCTGGAGGAAGGATTGGGCTTTTGAGTGGATGGAGATGAGTTAGCCTCTGGCGAATTTGGCGAAGACGTGGATGCTCGTCGGGCGACGCGAGAGACGCGAGCAGGCGTAGGACGTGTGTCATTCCTTGGATAACGCGCAGGACCGGAATACGAGAGGAGAGCACGCGTAGAGACGGAAGATGTGTTGGAGAGACGCGTCCTACGAAGGAGCTGATGAGAACGCATGCAAGTCGTGACGGGTCGTCACAAGGGATAAGCTGACTGACTAGTAATTGAAACGAAAAGTAGAGTAGAGTGAACATATTATCATCAAACTATCTAAACCGTCCCTCATCGCTCCTTTGACCTCGGGCTCGCCTCTCGTGCCTTCGCCCGCTCTGCGAGATCTACCCCTACAAGGATTTTTGACGCCTTCCAAAGCTGGACAAAGTTAATGATGTTCTTCAACAAAAATACCCAAAATGACACCATGGCAATAACTTCTGGCCACGTCAGACGCGATAACAGCGGATGTCCAAGTCCAATGGGTGTCTTGACCCATTTCATGAGATATAATGAGACAAAGAACAACTCGTTTCCTGCGCATATCACAAAGAGAGTCCGCTGCGCAGTTCCATATGAGTGGGCGGTGATGCGACATTCTCAAAGTCCTCACCGAGTCATTGTAGTAGTACCACAGGATTCTGCTGACGTCGCTTGTGACCAGCTTATGACTTCGTGATCCAGTTACGAGGGAGCTAAAAACACAAAATAACTGTTCGGCTGACGGCATGGAAGAGAAAATTGAGTTTCGCTTGCCTGTACATATGCATATAGTGGCTCGCAAAGTCCAGGGAAATCAAGAATTGGAAGAATAGCGCATAGGTTGGGTACACTGACGAAAGGTAACATAGGAGGCAGGAAGTGGTGCACCTTAAACCACAAATTAATACAAGGGATATGTCACTGGCATGTACCATACCTGTCTGTCACCATGTCCAACACAGCGCCGAACTTGGAAGTCTGGCCAAGAGCTCTTGCAGCTTGACCGTCCACCGCGTCCAACAAACAGGATATGCAGTAGAGCAACGTGCAGTACTTCGGGTGATAGCTCATGTAGTGAAGGGCGAACCCTGCGAGGATGATACGACTGTAGCCTGGATAGCATTTGAGCAACGCGACGATAGTCTCGCGTCGAAGGGCGCTACTAACCAATGAGGTTAGGCACGAAGAGAAATACATTTTCTGAGTACGATTGCTGAGTGGCCAGATCAACGGCATACTTTGAGTCGACAACCTCGACAGAGCCACCTTTGCGACGGTGAGCCGGCTGTTTTGCAGACATGGGGGGAGGTGGTTGGTGGAGGGGTGATGCGGTCAGTGATCGGTCTCCTCCGTGCTCTTGGCAACTTGAGGCCCACTATCCACTTATCCACTTTGGCCCCACTTTGTTCCACAAATGCACCCAACCTGCATTTATATAATGAAATGGAGAAAAAAATATCAACGGAGAAAGGGGCATATGGATATTGAGAATGTGATAAGCAAATTAAATAGATTGCACAGGCGTAAAACAAACCCGCGACAAGTGACAAGTAGATACAAGCGGCGTAAATCGTAACGTGGAGCAAATCGTAATCCATCACCATCACCAATGGCCTCGAGTGTCCAATGTGGCCGTGGCCATCTAATGCTTTCCAACGGTGAGTCCAATTACAATGCCAATAGCGGCCAGGATAATAAGCAGCAGGAAAAACCCGATCCAACGCTTTCGGCGAGCTGATCGGGCATGTTCAACAGCTTTTTCGGTTTGACCAAGGCTGTGGTTCCAGTCAGATGAAGTCTTGGCGAACCAACGTGTAACATACCCAGCTTCTGTGTCTTTCTGAACGTGAGTTGCGGATGTCTCAATTGCATTGATCATATCCTCCTGTTGATTGACGAGGACATCCATCTACGCAAAACAGTAAGTCCAAGTTTTGGCAAGGTAAGTCAGGGCCCAAGTTCGTACTTCATTGAACAGTTGTCCCAGCTCTGCGAGCGTACGTTCAATCTTTCGAATGTCCTCATGTCGTTCCTGAACTTCCCGATATGCGGTGCGGGACTCTCCATAACGTGTGGAAGACGTAAGCTACAGAACTCACTCAGTAGCAGCTCGCACAGAGGGACGCCACACGCACTGCCTGAGCGAAGACCTGGCCACCAGTTCCTTGATCGCTTTGAACAACTGCAGCAACTTCTTCTGGTGTAGCATCGGGTTTGACTGATGACAGAGAGTGTGGGTGAGGGAACAGAGGGTGCCGCTCAAAATATCAACAACCCACCGATTTTGAATTGTCGCTCAACCCGCTGACGGTATCGCGTACGATACTGTTGCTCTACCTGTTGATAGTTCTGCAGAGCCTCTATGAATTTTGAACGAACAAGGGAGGTCTGCGGATGGATGTGGATGGATGTCTGAGCGAGTGAGTGAACATGTTTCCGGGGCTCAACGTGCCTGGTTCTTTCGTATTCTCGGGTCTTGCCCTGGTGGCACCGACTCCTTCTCCAAATCTTGAATCTGGTTCTTGATTTGATTGCTTAATGCCCTTGTCTCCGCTACTAGCTCGTCCAGGGCGGCGGCATTCTGTTGGGAGAGAGCCTCATCCGTGTTATTCAGAGACCGAGAGTGCAAATCGCCAATCCTCGTCACATTCGCGTCGAACCGTCGTAGCTCGTCTTGGATACTGGATATCTTTGGAAGAAGAAAGGACGTCAGAAAATGAATTGATAACAATTTTGTCCGCTGCAGACCTGATTGTAGAATCTTGTCATCCCATCGGAAGAACTGGCCCGACCGCCGTTCGTGATGCGGTCTTGGGGCTGAAGACCGCTCATCTCGTATTCACCGGTGGCATTGGAGGAACTCTGAGGGCCTCCTTGTCTCTGTGCCTGGAAGTGAGAATGTTTGCGTGTCAATATGTCACTGGTCTAGGTTGAAGATCGAAGAAGGCGCACCCGCATTGCGGCGAGCCGATCACGAGCCATTGTTTCGACTCTGAGTGTTCACAAGAGACGGCAACTTGTTCCCACAAAACAGAGCAGGTTCAGTTCAGTTGTCCAAGCGAGAAGGGGAGAAAGGGAGGACGATGCGGGGCTGCGGACCTGACCGACTGACGAAAAGGAACCAAGGCTCGACCTCCGTGAGAACTTGAGCATGCGCAGCGCAGCGCCAAAACGGACGGGCAGGCATCCCGTCGGGCTGACACTCCTAACCATATAGGAGAGATTGCCCCTTATCTTATCGTAAATAAAGTCACGCTCGAGAAATTTTGTGAGCTCAGATGGCAGACAAATTACTGCCCCGTAACTAGCGACGTCCACAGACAAGAATGTGTGGCATATTTGCCGTCCACGGCCTCCCAAACCCCGCCGCTGACAGGTCTAGATTCATTGCTCTCTCCAAGAGACAGCGCCACCGTGGCCCCGACTGGTCCGGGTGTTACGTCGGTCAGCGCACCGTGCTTGTCCATGAGCGTCTTGCCGTCGTCGGCGTTGGTGAGCTTATACCGCGCGTGACGTTGTCTTGATAGACTTATTTCTGGTTCAGATACCGGCGCACAACCTCTCTTTAGCGAAGACGGAAAACAAATTCTGGCCGTCAATGGCGAGGTTTACAATCACATTAAACTGCGAGCTGCTTGTGACCCAGGCTACAAATTCAAGACGCACTCTGATTGCGAGGTCATCATCCCCTTGGTGCGTAGAGTATAATTCTTCTATGACTCCTGTGAACAACCTTTTATCAGTATCGGAAATACGGCAAGGATCTTTGCGCTTTACTCGATGGGATCTTTTCTTTTGTGTTGCTCGACGAGTCTCTCGACCCTCCAAGGATCATAGCTGCCCGTGACGCTATTGGAGTTACAACACTATATCAAGGCCGGTCTTCCAGCCGTCCCGAAACGGTGTTCTTCTCGTCCGAGCTCAAGTGCCTCATCGACGAATGTGACGAGATCATCCCTTTCCCTCCCGGCCACGTTTTTGACAGCCGCGACGGTTCACTCAGTCGCTACTACACGCCCTCGTGGTGGGACGGCGATTCTGACAGCCCGGAAGCCCCCATCCCGCCTCAGGCAGCTGACCTAAAGACGATCAGAGAGACGCTCGAGGCGTCCGTGAGGAAGCGGCTGATGTCTGAGGTTCCTTACGGTGTCCTTCTCAGTGGTGGTCTAGATAGTAGCATCATCGCGGCCGTCGCGGCTAGAGAAACCGAGAAGGTCGCACAGGCACAGTTCGAGGCCGGACAGAGGCGGCTCGCTCAAGGCGATTCCGGCCTCGTCAGCCCTCCAGACCCATATTCTGGCGTGACCGAGGAGGGTGAGGTTATCCGATTCTCTTTTCCGTCTCTGAACTCATGGATTTATGGGGGGGCAGCCACGATTGCCTCTTGGCCGCGGCTGCACTCATTTTCGATCGGCCTGGAACACTCCCCTGACCTCCTTGCAGCACGGAAAGCAGCTCATTATTTGGGCACTGTACACCATGAATACGTATTCACCGTTCAAGAAGGTCTGGATGCCGTTCCAGACGTAATCAACCATCTAGAAACCTATGACGTGACCACCGTGAGAGCAAGCACGCCCATGTACCTACTGAGTCGCAAGGTCAAGGCTATGGGCGTCAAGATGGTCTTGAGTGGCGAGGGTAGCGACGAGATATTTGGAGGTAATCCTTCCAAGTTCTGCCCCCGGACTGGGAACCACCTGAAGCTCGATCCTACGCAGGTTATCTCTATTTTCACGCTGCTCCAGATGCACGTTCATTCCATCAGGAATGCGTTCGCAGAGTGAAGGATCTGCATACGGCAGATTGTCTCCGAGCCAACAAGTGCGTGACCAACCCGCGACTCGATACAAAAAAAAAATAGCCCTCATTCTGACATCTTTTGAACCGTTTCCGTGAAAAGATCTACAATGGCTTGGGGTCTCGAAGCCCGCGTTCCCTTCTTGGACAAGGCATTCCTGGACGTTGCGATGGGAGTCAGGCCTGAAGACAAGTTGTTCAGCAAGGGTACTTCCCAAGCGCACTCGCTCGACGAGGACGGTTGTCCCAAAATGGAGAAATATATCCTCCGCAAGGCTTTCGACGTGGCGCCCGACGGCAAGGTTTGTCGCTCCAAAACGCATACCATGATCTTTAATCTAGTTGAAAATCTCCCGCCCGTCATATATATATAGCCGTACCTTCCCCGCTCGATTTTGTGGAGACAAAAGGAACAATTCTCGGATGGCGTTGGTTATTCCTGGATAGAAGGGTGCGAAACTCGACCAGTCATGGCATTTATCAGCTACTCGCGGCTCATTAAGAGAATGCCTTTTTTTCTTTAGGTTGAAAGATCACGCCGAACGTGCCATCTCGGACGCATTATTCGAAAAACGGTCTGAGCGCTGGCCAGAGGAAACACCGGATACCAAGGAGGCCTACTTTATTCGCGATATATTCGATAGTGAGTTTGTTTAGCGCCTTTCGACGAGTTATTCACATTGATTTACAGGTTTGTTCCACTCTGAGACCGCAGCGAGAACAGTCGTTCGGTTCGCATAACATTTTCTCTGAACCTTATTCCCTCGCTTATCCTCGGTATAGGTGGATTCCACGCAAAGACTGGGGCTGCACAACAGACCCAAGTGGCAGGAGTGTCAGCATCCACAACGCGGCATACGAGTGAAGACACATGATAGATTCAGAAGCAGCATAATGTTGATACAGGTTCTAGACGTGTATAGATTAAGAAGTGAACGTGTCAATGAGATTCCAAAAGAGGGGGTTGTATGGTGCAGAAAACGTTCATCTGAAATGAGTGCAGGTATCGATGGATAGAAAACAAAGAGAGAGGGAGGCCTTGGAAACCGTAAAACTGGGAAGAATCTTGCTTGCACAGGGCAACGGTATCGCGAAAGAAAGGCTACTCAAGAAAACAATGAAACGAAAAACACAGTGAGTGACCTTTGAGGAGACGTTGGCAATGAGAGTGGAGAGACCAAGAGTATGGTTCCGAAATAATGTAGTGAGTTTGGTATCTTATATGAAGAGGTCGTTAAAAAGGATTAGAAAGGGCAGACTGTATTCAGGGCTGGTCATTGTTTAATGAACGGTCATTCGCCATCATCTGGCGATAGAGACCCACACCGGAGTCCTCAGAAGGGGCAGGTGAAGCAAGCAGCTTGTTGTTAGAGGGCGCCGTCGTGGTACGAGTTGCAGCACTGTTTTGGGAAGTATTGCGAGACCGTTTCATTGATTGGGCCCCCGAGGTGACAGGGGTGCGTGTACTTCCATCCCAGGCTGGTCGGGTGACGGTAACTTTGACGGAGTGTCCCTCATCTGACGTAGCTGTAGCCACTGGGCGGCGACTGGGTGTAGTAGCGTTTCGACGACTAGCTGGGCGTGCTGCGGCTAATGTAGAGTCCGCAGAAACAAGACGATTGCCAAATTTAGCATTCGCTGAAGACTCCCGAGAGTAACCGGAAGGTATTGCAGGCCCATTGCGCCTCGAGCCAATCCCTCCTGGACCTGATCGGTGTTTGGTCAAGGGCTTCTGCAGAGTGATCTTATCCGCGCCCCAATAAGAGAAGCTCATCTTGCTCTTGCGATCAGAGTCATCGGAATCGACCCCTCCATCCTCATCATCTTCAGGCATAGGTACAATTTTAGGTTGAACAGCAGAATGGATCTGAGCCCTGGAACGAGCGACGCTACATACATCGATTAGTTCCTTCATTATGATATTCGGATACAACTTACTCTTCCATTGACACGACCCCTTCACGCGGTTGAACGACGCTGCCAATAGCCCAATTCTCAATCTAAACGATGACGTTGTCAGATTATATCTTCCCACTGGGATAGGAAATAGGCGCTCGCCTTGACAAATTTGTACAGATTCCGTGGCCGCGCGGTTGAGTTTCGGCGGCCTGTAGTAGCATATTTGGACTTTCCTTGGAGCTCGGGCAGGGAATTCGTTCTTGAAGAAGAATGGGCACTTCCCAAAGGGAGAGAAGTCGTACCAGTGCGTTGACAACGCAGTACAACATCGTTGAAGACGACCAGCCACATGTCTTTTTTGCCACCAACGCCGCCACCACCTTGGAGTACATCGCTCAACCGTTTGAAGGACGTCTTCCCTCTGACAGCCTTGGTAGTCCCAGCTGGAGGAGGATATGGTTTTGGGGCGTCACTCGACTCTCTGGGGGTCAGCATTCGCTCCTCGACAAGAACACGAGATGGCTTGGGGGCGGCGAGTTGTTTTATTTTGTCCAACCCTTCGATCCGTGCGAGGATATCACGCGTCTTGTCGCGCTCTTCTTTTTGAATTTTTTCATCCTCGATACTACGGACGATATTCTCGACCTCTGCAACCATTTGAAGGGTACTCTCATATTCAAACGTAGATGGATCGGTGTGAAAAAGCAGGTTTTGAAACAGTAGTGGGTACTTGAGGAGCCGCTGGAAAGGCTTTGATAAGGAAATAGCCAGCCCGGTCTCACCACGATCTTGAGCATCTATCTCCAATTTGCGCAGGAATATAGAGACCTTGATCCATTCATCTGCGTCCTTGTTTTTTGGACGCTTGGTCGAGTTACTTGTTGAGGTCGCGTCATTGGCTTGCTCGAGGGCCCGTTCCAAATGTAGAACATAGTCTGCATAACCCCGAAGGATGTGAGACTAGAACCAAGGTGAATCGGTGGTCAAGGCAGAAAGGGGGGTGGAAAGTAATCTTACATTGGCCACGAAGACGTCTGCCAAGGACCTCACAAGAGGGTATTGCTCATCGTACCGTTTCCGGAGACCTTCGCTGAGCTTAACATGACCGGAAAGAATACTATCCTCGATAACTTCGAGGCACTGTCGCAAATCGTCTGGTATTTGATGAGGAGCAACGCCACCATTGGCCATCAAGTCCGCTTTGGTTAGGCTTTTCCTGGACTTCCGTAACATTCGTGCACTTGGGTTGGTAGAAGTAGATTTGCGATCTCGATCCCGCTCCTTTTCTGTAGGCGAGGATCCTACAAAAGACTGACGACCCAAAGACTGAGTAGATGTTGCATTGGGATTTGGGCGGGCTGGTGGTGGGAGAGACTGATGGGAGCGAGAGGGGAATGGCACGAAGGGATTTCTACCTGAACGAGAGGCACCATAAGGTGAGCGTGGATGATTATGTTTGGAAGCAAGATTAAGGTTGCCTTGTCCTCCCCTGCGAGACTCATGAAAACCCTTTCCCAATCTGTCGTTGTCGTCTTCAAAATCTGAATTGAGGGACTCGCTATCCATATTTGGGGCATCCTTGTCTTCCCTTCGAGATGCGTGATCCACAGCGGTAGGTGTATCAGACCTGAACCCGGTCGGTGAGAGGAAACGAGAGGCAATTGGTAAGTGCTCAAGTGACTCCGCAGGAGTGTCGATCCGTGACATATCGTCATACTCGAGCATTGTGGGTGACGCTATTGGAGAAGTGGCATACGGGTGGAGCAGAGGAACAATAAACGTCTCCTTCATCTTGATAAGTTCCGCAACATATCTACAAGACAGTTGTTAACGTAGTTGGAAAAGGAGACGCACGGATCTACTCACCTTTCTTCGCTTGCGACAATCTCCCATAGTACCTCTTGTCGTGTCCGTTCGCGAGGTCCAAGATGGGTTACTAGATCTTCTTCTGCGCCCTCACTCCAGGAAGCGGGGGGAAGAACGCTGCCAGTTGACTTTTGGGAGAAAGGAGTGCCGGAACGGAGAGACTGGTGGATAGAGGCACCATCTCCGTAACCTGGTTTGTTTAGATAGGGAGAAGGAGTCGGACGTGTTGTAGTAACTTTAACTGCCGAGATGCCATTTCTACTTGAGCCAACGTCTGTGCGAGAAGCAGATGCAGCAGTAGATGTCGAGCCACGGGGGTCCCTGGGATGTATCGGCGGTGAGCGCACTACGGTGCTCTTGGTTGCAGCAGACGCGTCGTCTCTTGGAGGGTTGTCGAGACCAAGACTCGATGGGGTCGGAGTTGGAGTTGGGGAGATGAAAGCAACTTTCTTCTGGACATCATTGGCCCCGTTAGTTGTACTTATGCTCCCGTTCCCAGTCTTGCGCAAACTTCGCCCAGCAGGGTCGTGATCAGCGCGAGGTGATACCGTGCGAGTGACGACAGCAGTGTCGATGGACTCCTCCTCCGCGACATCGGAAAGTGGACCTCTGGAATGTGTGATAGATATTGGGATGTACTCCGCTGGTGATATGGGAGAGTCGCCGATAGGTGGAAGTGGACGAGAAGAAAGTTCGGGAAGGGGTTTGAATGAGGTGATCGAGGTGGGTGTGCCGACCGGGTGCTGAGGCTGGTCCATAGTGGGCGGCCATTCTCTGAGGGGAGGTAGTTGAGGAAGTTTTTCCCTCTGGTAGGAGGAGGTTGAGGGAGGATATAAGTCAGCGTCCTTTGGATCTTTGGTTTTGTCCTTGGAAAGACCTCGGTTGAATCGGTTGAAAAGGGCCTTCATGAGGGCGGTGGTGAGAGGGATGCGATCAGAGCAAGTTGATAAAGGAAAAGATAAAGGGACAGGGAGGGGAGGAGGGAGGGGAGGGCAAGTGGAAAGGCGGCAAAGAGAATTGGAAGAAAACGTTCACGCTGCCTCGAGGCGTGTCTCGCCCGGCCACCACTTGCCTTTCTCCCTGCCTCGCAACCATTCACACCCAGACACCTCTTAGCTCTCCACGGCACGTCGACTAGCCGTCTTCGACTTTATTATATCCTCCATTTCATACTGTGCATCCTGTTAACTACCGCTCAGCGCCTAGCCTGGGCTACCGCCCGTGAACGCAGTTGACCGCGCGCTTTCCATGGTCGAAGGTGTTTAGGCTTTTGCGACGACTTCTGACAGCCACGGGAAGGTATCCAAGGCGATGAAGAGTGGGCAGCCTGAAATAGATACGACCTCGAGAATGTCATACCACTGTCATACCCCCACAATAGTACTACTGTAGCTTCCAGCGCGAACATGCGCGCTCTATCCGCTCACGAAGTCCGTCAATTAATCAGACAGACAGTATGATGAGGCCGACTGTGAGGGCACTGGGAACAGCGCCTCGCGTTAGGCGTGTTCCTTCCGCGATCACCCGTCTAGCGGTCCAACTAGTCGAAAAAGGTCCTCATACTACAGCTTGCGGGCTGTCCGAGGGCCACCGCCATGCTCAATGTCCTGCGATGGTGCCAACGCCGATTCACAGGTTCAGTCATTGCTAGTACATTAGCTAGTCGGGGTCGTGTGGCTTGTTCGATAAATGGTATCTCAGCGCCCATCAACCAGTAAGATATGGCAACACAAACACTATCATATCGTGGGCAAATGAATCAATCGATGTTGGGTGGAATTGGCCAGTGAGTCTGCTTATGTAACAGGCTCCATTCCAAAGCCAGCCTCATCACAGCTCCAAGTTCAGCGTCGACTTGACCCATTTACATCTAGAGGGCACAAACGCTCTTTCAGGGATAACTCCAGGTAAGACCGCAAAAATGGCGCCCGGAAGTGAACCATTATCCATCGAATCTTTGCTGCAGAAGCAGAAAGAGGAACGTGAAGCGGCAGCTAGGGTGAGTAAATGATCCTCGCAATACCTTATTGTCATCTTATCTCTCCCTTTTAGCCCAAGTTCCTCTCAAGGGAAGAACGTGCGAAGATTGCTATTGCGAAGCGAGCCAGAGAAATACAAGAAGAAAAGAAAAAGGAGGAGGAGAACTCGAAGAACAGGGAACAACTCGAGCACGAGGCTGAGATTATTCGAAGGCAAGAGAGAGACACCAAGCATGCGACGAGTAGTGGCTCACGACGTTTGTCCTTCCTCTTTTTCTACATCTCATGTCAACTCATCAATCGTCCTTTCAATAGATGATGACCACCACGATCGCAGCCGCGAGGGGCGCGACCGCGGTCGGGGACCTGGTCGAAGAGATTACCGAGACAGGCGTCCAAATGATGACAGACGTTCAGGGTATACCAATGTCCCGACTGGACCTCGTGCAGAGCGGGCTAAAGCTGCTGCTAATCCTTCCGCACCGTCACCGGGTGGTCCCCAGTCCGTTCCGGCGTCCAACTCGTCAACTCCTGGTCCAGATGCCTCCTTCACCCCGGCAATGACAGACGAGGACCTTGCTGCATTGCGCTCACGATATCTTGGCGTGGACAAGAAGAAGCGCAAGATCCGCAAGATGAACGAGCGCAAGTTTGTCTTTGACTGGGATGAACAGGAGGATACCTTTGCTGTGGACCCATCAGCAAATATCGGAGTTCAGCGTCAGGGAGCGCAAGTCATGTTCGGCCGCGGGCACATCGCCGGCATGGACGATGGGGGGGGCAGAACCGGCACCAAGTCAGATGCCCAACTAGCTGACGCTATGGAGCGGAGGAAGGCTGCAAAGCATGGTTACGATGATCGTCATTGGACCGAGAAAGCCTTGGACGAAATGAAGGAGCGCGATTGGCGTATCTTTCGTGAAGACTTCAGCATCGCTTCACGGGGTCTGTTTATTTCTAACTTTGGTCCTTATCACCCACTGACACTGGCATAGGTGGTAATATACCTCATCCACTACGTTCATGGGGGGAGTCGGACATCCCCAAACAAATCCTCGCCGTCATTGACCAGATCGGTTACAAGGAGCCGTCCCCAATTCAACGTCAGGCCATCCCTATCGGGTTACAGAATCGAGACATCATCGGTATTGCAGAAACAGGTGAGATTTATCCTAATATGTATACCCCAAATATAGTGCTGACTCCATTGCCAGGTTCTGGAAAAACAGCGGCTTTCGTTATCCCAATGCTTACGTTTATCTCAAATATGCCACCATTTACCGAGGAAAATAGACACTTAGGACCCTATGGGCTAATCTTGGCGCCTACGCGTGAGCTGGCACAACAGATCGAATCGGAGGCTCGAAAGTTTGCTACGCCGCTTAGCTTCCGTTGCGTGTCTATCGTTGGAGGGGTATGTTCTTAATCCTCTCTTGTGTTGCACGGAGCTAACATGCCCCAGAGAGCAGTCGAAGAGCAACAATTCAACCTTCGCGAGGGAGCGGAAATTATCATTGCCACACCTGGTCGTCTGAAGGATGTTCTTGAGCGGCACGTCCTTGTGCTATCTCAATGCCGCTACGTCGTCATGGATGAAGCTGACCGCATGGTCCATTTGGGTTTCGAGGCAGACCTCACCTTCATCTTGGATCAGTTACCTTCGGAGACCATGGAAGGAGAGGACCAGGGCGAGCAGATGGACGTCGATGGCGAGACCGTTGTGAAGAAAGGTCGTACGCGAGTGACAACACTCTTCTCAGCGACGATGCCAGCTCCTGTGGAAAGACTTGCTCGGAAATACCTGAAGCGTCCGGCGATCATAACGATTGGTGAAGCAGGCAGAGCTGTTGATACGGTTGAACAGCGTGTTGATTTCGTCATCGGGGATGAGAAGAAAAAGTGCGAGATTCAACTGTTGATGAACGAAACAGTGGCGACTAACCCTTCTTTTCTAATCAGACAACGTCTTCTCGAAATCCTCAACAGTGGCCAGTTCCAGGCTCCCATCATCGTTTTTGTCAACCAGAAAAAAACTGCAGATATGGTGGCGAAAGATCTCAGTCGCGCTGGTGTACGTCCAGGACTTCATGAGGATTGTTCGTGACACGTGCTGACAGGCCACCATGTAGTGGAGCGCTGCGACTCTACATTCAGGCAAGAACCAAGAGCAACGAGAGGCTTCGCTGCAGTCACTCCGCTCCGGTTCCTCTGACGTGTTAGTTGCTACGGACCTCGCCGGGCGCGGTATCGACGTGCAAGACGTATCACTTGTCATCAACTTCCAGATGGCCAGCACAATCGAGGCTTACGTGCATCGTATAGGTTTGTCACATTCTTCCGAACCTCCGGGAGGCCATTCATGACTAAGCCGCGCCATCTAGGCCGAACTGGGCGTGCGGGTAAACAAGGAACGGCGATCACGTTCTTGACAAACGATGACGATGAAGTAATGTGCGTTGTTTACGGTTTTCTCCCCAGAGATGGTGCTGGTGTTGACGGATGTTTTGCTTGTATGTTTTGCTTGTCTGTAGGTATGACTTAAAGCAAGGTGAGCTGCAAAGTACACCCGATGAAGTTACAGACGCTGATATATGGGGATTTCAGAAATATCGAAGAGCCCTGTGTCAAAGGTCCCAGTGGAACTTGCTCGACATGAGGCCGCTCAGCATAAAGTGTCTCGAGAGATGAAACGTAAACGGGACGCCGAGGATCAAGGCTAGGCAGGAAGAGCAAGGTTCTGAGGGCCTTGCGAGTGGACGACTAGCGTTACTGCATGCAGGCTTCGAGTAACGTTTTGCGTTCGAGATTTACGGCTGCACTTTTGCCCGGGGACCCCGTCGAGGCCGATCGGCCTGTTTATGTCCGTGCATTGGGCGCGGCGCTAGTGACTAGTGTGTAATTAGTCGTAGCTGTGCCGCAATTGTACGACGAGCCAAGCAGCCAAGCAGTTCACCCGCGTGCTCGATCACCGACTCGGATCAAATTTTTTTCTATCAACGACTTCATTCAGTTGTGCCCATTCCCCCTTTCTGAGCATCCTCTTTCCAAGAAAGGGGGAAGCAAAGCAGGATCGTTGATTTGATTGTTTCAGTTCCGCCTGCGGGGAAACCGAGATGGGATAGTCCTCGTCGGTGATGACAGCCGATGATGGACAGTTTGAAACCCAGCCCGGTTGTTTAGTTGCATCCCACTTGTATTCCCAAGGCCAACGATTAAATATCGAACCAATTCAACAACAGGGATTCTGTCTCTGTCTGAAAGATTTGTGTAGCAAATTTTGTGATAACTGGAGCGCTTCGAATTTGATACTGTACACTGGCTATTGGCTATTGGCTATCGGCGGTCCTTGGTGAGTGAGGGCGCCAAGCCCGGGATCTAAAAATTTTGGTTTGATCTGACTGACCCGTGGTTCAGCACGATAGGGCGCAGAGAGAGGAGAAGACAAAAAAAGACAAGTGCGAGCCAGTGGCACCCATGGCACACAGCATCACATCAGTTGCCCCATGTTGTCGATCTTGACGTTTGGGCGCTTGAGCCCCAGACGGCGGAGGGGCAAAACCATTCTAACCGCAATCGGATGAGCCGGGCAAAGGCGAGAAGCTCGCGAAGATACGGAACAGGAGGGAAAAAGGGTTGGACTCCATCGGCAGAGTAAAAAAAAATTAAATTATTAGTATTGTGCTGCGCGCGTGTGTGTGGGTGTGGGAGAAACCTTTGAAGTCAGACGTCAGACGGAGGCCGGGCTGGCCACCCACATCACACACGTCATAAATGATACAGTTTTGGGAAAAACTGAGGAATTATTTTCTGAACGGGGAATCTCTCCTCTGCTCCAACGCATGGTCCGAGTCGGGGGAACGAGGAGCGACTCGGTACGATGTGATGCGTGATGCATCGATGATGAGTGGGTGGTGTGTGTTGAGGCCACGTGTGTGTGTGTGAGCGAGGTCCACAGCACCAGTGCAGTGCTGGCAATGGCGCGGGGATACTGTCTCCAGCAGCAAAAGGAGTGATCGAATGCCACGTATGGGATCGCCTCGTCGATTCGCTCGTCCGAACCCGCCCGACACAACTTTCAATTTCGTGTGGCTGTAGGTGGATTGCCGATCGACCGATTAGCCGGTTCCGACCCCACCATCTGTAGTTGTTGTCATTCCATTTCGTTTGGTTTTGGTCTACCTGTACTGTACTACTGTCACTGTACCTGTGTACCTTCTGTGAGACTTGAAGTTATTAATTTATTATCATGCCGTTTGCCACTATCCGTGCCTTGATGCCGCGATGAGATTTTCGTTCATTCATTCTCTTATTCTTTTTTTAGTTTGCTTGCTGTTCTATTTATGTTGCGTCCGTCGCCATACTGTACTGTACAGTACCCCAATTCTACGGCAGTACAACGGAAGGAAATACTGTTGTAGCTCTCTCCTTCCTCCCGATCGGAGTAAGGGTCTCTCCGCGCCGCTCCATGTATAGAAGCTCGGACAAAATTCAAAAGTCTCTGGCGATTCGTTATTCGTTCGTCTTGAGTTTCACCTTCGTGCGAATCGACCCTGCACTCGTGATACGTACGCGCTCTCAGGCTCAGAAAAGGGACAAGAGGCGCAAGGGGTTGGAAACATTTACATCTATCTATGGTATCTGCGTGCCTTGCGCCAGCACCATTGGGCGAGTTCCAATTGCCATTTGCTGACACACTATCGTTTCCCTACCCCCACCACTGATTCCACTGATTTGGTATATTTATTCGACACCCTATCAGATCTCGGTACTACTGTATTCCCTGTACTGTGTAAATCGTTTAAACTACTGTACTTCAATAACCGGGTCTGTGTTGGGGCACAACTGTGACCACCGAATGAGGAGCGTCACGGTCGAATAGTGTTGTTTGAAGCAGTGTTTAGGGATAGTTTGGGGGGATAGCCTCAAATCCACTCGGATTTTGCAATCTACTGTTTATCGATCACAGGACGTGCACAAGGATCGGGATCGGAATCTAGTTGTTCTCCCCGCAAAATTGAAGTATTCCGCGGGGCGGTTAGATTAGAGGGTCTGGATTCGTGCACAACCCTCCCGGATGCAGACTTATCTATGGCCAGTAATCAACCAGATATTAACAAGTTCTTTGTGTGGAGCGTGACATTCTGTGATTGATGGTAGACGTGTGGGTGTAGGCCATCATATTTCGGCAAACCCCCTTCTTTCGGTCTAAAATTTGGCGCGCAGCCAGCATGGTACACTAAACCGTTGCCGGACTTTGTGAACAGGGCATGCGGTGGAACATAAAAGAAAAATTATTACGGTGACAGGACCCAAAGCGTTGAGCGGCGCCATGCGAGGGAGTGTGAGAATACATTTGTCCAGTGACATGTAGATGTAGCATTATGTAGCATGTCGGGAATTACGAATAAACATGCATGCAGAGTCCCCTAACATGCCAGTATCAATGGACGACGATCAGGCCGGACTGGATGCACAGGGTTGGTCGTTTTGGCGTTGCGCCTGCATGTACGAGAGGTTGAAGAGAGCCAATGATACAATCGCTCACAGGGACAGGGCCATTGAGACCATCAGTGGCATCACAAGAATCCAAAGAACGTTCTTTTTAATGGCCACGCGGACCTGCCGAGAGGGGGAGCGTCTGCTGCCTGTGGCACTGCGGCCAAAGAAACTGTGCGAATGGCGCGGTTGAGGGACGGAGCGGGGCAGAGTAATTGCGATTTGAAACCGAACTATCTGTAATCGAGG
>Ga0137358_10000348_pt1 | contig 20352 bp, 24 predicted proteins | sample Mad1_20_16metaG_FD_105551 | JGI IMG/M metagenome (GOLD analysis project Ga0137358, IMG submission 105551) | Vadose zone soil microbial communities from Angelo Coast Range Reserve, California, USA - Mad1_20_16 metaG | ecosystem: Environmental > Terrestrial > Soil > Vadose zone | place: USA... | reverse complement strand
CTTGAAAAGCATCCGTAAGTAAGAAGGTACGATTCGCCACGTTCAGGTCGTTCACCATGTCCATCGAATTCCATTCTTTACTCAATATCTTACTGATATCACCAGTGCGCATGGTCTGGTTGGCTGCAGAAACCTGAGGTCGCCTGCGACGTGCAAAGATCATGAACGCGTTCATGGGTCGTCGAGGCGTACCGTCGGAGTTGAGCGCCTGGGAGGTCAATTGAGTGTCCTCTGTGGGACAGATCAGCAAAGTATCTATGAGAACGGGACCGTTGACTGACCTGGTGCCATCTCATCCACCTTTACGGACGTGCGGCGGTGGTTATACGGCATCCCATCATCCGACTCGACGCGGGGGCTGCTCCTGTCTGAACGACGATAAGTAGCAGAGCCCGAGTTGGCTTGGGGATGTTGTATCAGAGAGTTAAGGCGGCTCATGATGACAAATCACAGTGGTGGACACGAGTGTGGATACAGTAATGGGACGAGTTGGTGGAGGGGGGACGCGTCTTGAACTTGAAAGTACGTGAGCGGCAATGTCGCGCGAGTAGTATGTCAGGCGAGCGAACTGCGGCGTGATCGGGAGTGGCCTGTCGCAGATGTCCGAATTTCCAGAAGGTCGGCGGCGGCTTATGAGAGTAAGCAGGCCCTACGATAGAGTGGGTGACTTTGGGGAGGGGGAGGGGATCCAGAGTAGTGTGTGTGCGCGAAGTCACTGTATAAATTTTTTGTCAACCGCGTACGAAGGGGGAAACGACAGGACCAAATCACCTGAGCCACGCTGGGTTTTTGACGTTACACCCAGTGAGGACGGGATCAAAGCGAAGCAAATGACTCTCTGGGAAGGGGAATCTGCTGATCTCCTGTTCGTCGCCCCATGGTCGTTGACACCGGCTAAGGAGGTGCTATAACAGACACCCTTGAAACGGCTGTGCTCACGCTTGGGACCCATAAACGCGGCTCGACCAATCGACGATTTCCCCGCCGCCCTCTAATCCCTTTTCCCATAATTATCGAAGTTTCCACAAAGGCAAACGCCAGCTGATATCCAAGGTCCAGGCGCGCCTCAGGTTGCCTTTTAGAATTTTTTCCCGGCCTTTTCCTTGCCCTTCTTGGCTAGCCTCAATTCGAAGCTACTCTTTCAGCGCCGTCCAGCGCCGAGAAACCCTCGTTTTTCTCCTCTCAAACTTCAAGCATCAGTAGGCGAAGCCCCTGAAGATCTTACAACCGCTCACCTCCGCTAAATCGTTTCGCGCCTCTGGAGCAGTTTTCACCTTTTCCGAGAACACCTTGATGGTTGTTTCGAAAGTCGCGGGTCGCAAGATAGTCGAGCCTTCCCACTGGTAGGGCCCTCACCTCACTGGAGCAACGTAATATGGGCAAGGAGGCGCAACCTATGAGCTCTGGTGTGTGTACTATGTGGGTTCTTGACAGTACGTGTTTGTGTCCCACTCGCTCTCTTGCCGCGGCAATTCAGGAAGATATACTGGTAACACCACCCCCGTTGCGGTAGGACAAGCTGCGTCCCGCGGACGGTAAGTGTAACGCGATTGATTCCTCTTGCGATACCAACCTCAAAGGGGAACCCCAGTATCCCCTAGGGGTTTCCTGACAGATACGCCACCTCCCCAGCAAGGTTGTTGCCCTTGGTGATCATGATGGGATGACTGACCCTTCCGGAGAGGGTTTCATGAGGCACCGCCGACTGCCGAACGTCGGTTGCGTTCGGCACTAGTCCAGTCCCGGCCAAGTCCGATCAGTTTGGTCTTGATTGCTCTCTTCCCAGCAGGGTGCTGACTCCTTGTCCCTTCTCCATTCGATGCAAAATCGGTGCACGCTCCCTCTGTGGACTATAGTTTCATTGAATGCTAAGTTCGAGTGCTCATGCAATGAGCGAAGATGAATTATGTGCCCTGGTGCCTGAAATGAACTGTCAACCTCCAGCGATGCGGTTCCAAGCAACATGACCGTCTCGAGGGGACCGCTGGCGCCGACATGTTCGGGGGGGCGCGCCCATCCTGCCACGTGTCATATTACCGGTGTGTTTTGATCCCTCCACTAAGCGCGTAAGGATTGCAAATATCATGTAGCGGGTCGAAGGCGCGTTTATTTCCTACCCATAAAGCACTCACATATCCATTGCGTCCATGATCCGCTCAGTGCCGGCGTGCCACCATTTATCGGGGTCAAAAAAAAATGCGCCCCACAGAGGAATATTCCTGTAGGCAAAAACTCGTAGCCTCTCCAAGCCCGACGAAACGCATTTTTTTTTACTATACTGCGGACATTCCGTCGCACGTTCGAACTTTGAAGCATTCCAGATCAGGGGTGGAAAATTAGGTAATTCCCACCCTTTCCTTTGCGTTGCAATTCCCGAGAGGAGATAACAGCCCTGGCGCACTACAGTAGCATCACGCCGCTAGTTTATTTGCGTGAGTTGTTTACCCACAACTATGTGTGCAATTGCTTGTGCATAACTCTATTGTGCATGGGCATGACCAGAGAGTGTTCATCGTCTGTAGCGCCCAGAGGATGAGTGACCCTCTCATTGCTGCCGGAGGCTGGTGAAGTCTGGCCACACTGCAAAATCTGAAATCAGAATAACGGACATGCTCAGACGTGTCCGTGCGATAAAGAGCACGATATGAGCCACCTGTAACCGGGAGCTATAAGAAATACGTTCCGCAGAACATATTACGGGTTTCGATTAGCGATGTGCACGCGCCACCGTTGCGGGGGGGACGAGACCCGTCAGTGTTCATAGAACATTCCCTTGTGACTCGGAAGTGCCAATGAAACAACGAACGGCAGTATCCCCTTATTGCCACCCCACACACATACATCAGATGGACGGATGCAAGAGGAATGGCTGTTGTACCCTCTTCATGCACTGATTCCCAACAGGTCATATTCTGAGCTAGATACAGAAGGGCACAAATGTGTTGTGGGAGAATCGCCAGTACGTACAGTATACGCCATCTGAACTGTGAAGGATATAAGGCGCAAGCCGCACAACCTGGCCTACGGCCCTCAAAGGGGAGAGAAGAAGGCTTTCTGTTGAGGTCGCCGTGTAAATGATTTGATCGAGATATGGGGTGGCTTCCGACAGCTAGACGAATCTAGTAAAGCGCTGATGGCTGAGGAACAAGGTTTCCACATCGGCGTGTGCGCAGAACCGTTGACAAACTTGGCCAGGTCAATGTGAGAGCTAATACGGTTACCCTTGGACTATCTCGTTGATCAACGGGAAGTGCGATTACGCTCCGACTGTGCTGAAAAAGTAGGGAACACAAAGATCTACAGCTCTTGGCGCGGATCGGATCCACGACTACAGTAACGTGCGTAATATAGAGATTAAGAAGTCCGGCCTTTTTGTTAGCCAGATGGAAGGAAGCACGGTGGCAACCGCCGAGATAACGCCCACCATAATGCATCCAAAAATTGCTGACCCGCGAGATACTGTAACACACAAAGTAAGGAGGCGTTACTTGTAGCGTAGTACTTACCAACATCATGGCTTGATCGCTGGCACGAGTTAGTACAGTTGAGCTTAACGTTCACTCCACTTGAAAAGGGAAGCGCCTGAGGGAACGTAAGCGCCAAAGGAACGCTCAAATTACACGTAATACAGCAGGCATGAACTACAACCCTGAAGGCACAACTATACAGTAAAGGTATGGTGGGGAAAGGTTGTGAGGGAACTTATAAACGAGTTATCAAGACAACTTTACAGTACCATCGAAAAAAGATGGGTTTGAACTTCAGTCCGAATGAGTTCAGTCATTAATCTCAGCGCCCCACGGCTACAGCCGCCTTCTTACGGATCGAAAAACCAGATCTGATTCGCGGTCCCGTCCGAGTCCAATGAGAACTGTGATCATTGAATATTGAATAGTCCACGGGTGCTGTACGGTAAGGTCACAAGTGCCGCGGCATCAAGGAGAGTAGGTGTAACACTTACGACGCCAAAATGCAATTGAAAAAATCTTCACTGTACTGTAAGTAGGCATCGCCGTTTGGCTTTGCGCCAGTCATTGTCATTGACGAGCCGTAGACTCCAGATAATCCTGACTCAGATGAGTTGTGTTACGGGCAGTTTTGTACAGTATTCCTGAATATACACGTCACTTGATGCCAAGAAATACCAATTAGATGACACAGTGGTATTTTTGAGCCACTTATTCAAATTTAGTTGGTTGAGGCATCGGTGCCAGTGACTTGGAATGGATATGTCGATCATAAGCCAAAGCCGAAGTGTTATTCGACGAAGACCATATCCATTCATTCTAACTAGCCAGGGATAACAGAGCAGACACGGTAAATGAATGCCGCGATTCAGGCTGAAGGCAATGCTCGGAGTACAGACTCGGCGGACGTGTACATCCACGCAGGGGACAAGTGTCACGTGCTACGTGACTCTGGCACTTTACACGCGTCCACGGTGACGCGGTGACGGACGGCGGTGCGTATTCACAACATTTGACGGCGACTCACCTCACCATCCTACACAAAAATCATCTTGGCTCCTTCGCTTAAACTCTGCCTCAGCAAGATGTCCTTGTTTGATGGAGTCACGTTCTTCTGCACTTCTACTCTTTCAGACAAGCGGAAGACCGATCTCACCCTTCTCTTGGAGCATAACGGCGCGCGACCTGTAGCTCTAGGAGAAGCGACTCATATAATCACGCTCTCGCTCGATTATGAAGGACAAGACACTGCGAAGGAAGGATCGGTCACGGTCACAGTACGTCTCCTGAGCCCGGAGCCGTGCATCAGGTGTTAACCGTTAGTTAATCCTCCAGGATTCCTGGGTAGACCGATCCCTAATCCTTGGAAGGATTCAGCTGTGTGTGAATGAGCTTGCTCTCATGTACTGTCTTTGATTATTACTCCAGGGTACAACACTTCTCCCCTGACCCCGCAATGCTGTTCTCCAGTGTTGTGGCGTGCGCGACCGATGTACGCTCTCCCCGTTGTTCCTTCTTTCGCGCGTTTCATATCCCTTCTTGATTTTTTCTAGCTTGTGCCTTCTGATATAGAAGTCCTATCTGCTGGAATCACAGCGCTTGGGGGGCAGTGGCGCGCTGGACTCACCCGTGATGTAACGCACCTCTTCGCTGTTAGTCCCGGTTCAGAGAAGTATCAGACTGCGTTACGCTATCAGAAAGAAACACAAGTCAAAGTGCTCGTTCCGCACTGGTTTGATGATTCCGTTCGACTCGGCATCCGCGGTCTCTCCACAGCCGCGTATGAGTGGCCCGAACCCACGATCCTTACTTTCGGGAAGCCAAGCCCCGAGGCGGGTGAAGTGGGGGATAGCCTATTGCGGCCACAGAACAAGTTGTCTCAAGATAAAATAGCTTTATACAAAGCCGCGCTTATCACACCGGAACAAGAAGTGAAACTGGGCCAAGCGGAGACGCGGGATATCTGGGGCCGTAGGCGCATATTACTCAGCCCAGACCTCGAGCTTTCAGATGGTCGTCGGCAAGCCATAAAGGCTGGTATTACCCGCTCAGGCGGAGTCGTTGTTGATCACGATGCTCAGCGTGCGGACGCGGAGTACGAATTCGACGTTCTGATTGCACGGTATCGCTGGGGACCTCTTTATGTGCAGGTGAAATCCCTTATTCATCAACGTGGCTCAAATCGTGGCTTCCTTAGCTGACTTTACCCATAGGGTGTAAATGGGCGGAAGCTCATTGGGTCACTTACATGGCTGTTTCATGTGGAGTCTACGGGGACCATTGGTACACCCACAGTCCAATTACTCCATTACCCAATCTCTAAGAAACCCATCGAGGGGTTCTCGGCACACGTGGGTGTTGTTTAAAGTCAAGTTCAAACGGGGGTACTGACTACGCAGTACAGGAGATCACGGTGACGAATTACACCGGCGACGCTCGCGATTACCTGAAAAAGCTCATTGGGCTAATGGGCGCAACCTTTACGCCGAGCATGTCGGGGAAAAATACGGTGCTCATAGCCGCATAGTATGTCCATCCTAACGTGGCGTACATGATCCTCTCGATGACCTTGCCTTCGTCGCGGTCCTGTAGCATCTCTGGAAATAAGGCGACTAAAGCTCGCAACTGGTCCATCCCAGTCGTCAATCACACATGGCTAGAGGATTGCTTTATTCAATGGAGAAACCTCTCTGTTGGACTCGAAAAATATGTCGTATTCCCACCCGGTCTCGATTTCTCCGACCATCTCAGCGAGCGCGGCATTCAACGTGAGGCTGTCCTTGAGGCGCTTCCGGATCTCATAGCAGAAATGGCGCTTTCTCAAACTAAAGAAGCCCCTGTGGGAACCAGTTCGGACCATCGTAATGAGAATCCGTCTCAGATGGTCATGAAGCGACCCAGCGCTCGCAGGGCCAAAGACAGGCCCGGGACTGAACACTTAACGGACATTGACGCACGATCTGAACCCGCGGGCGCTCAAGAGGCGAAGGGAGACCATATGCAGGTCGATGAGCCAGTAGTGTCCCATGGATCAGTACAAAATCTTAAATCTAAGACTAGGAGATCTTCTGGACGAGCGAGTGAGGGTCCCTCTCCCTCGCGACAAGCTACCTACCCACCCAATAAAACATACGAGGGTCCTTCACCGACTAGAAAGCGCAAACGCAGAGTCGACCAAGAGACGTCCGAGGAGGACGTACCTTCACCGACCAAAAAAATGCCAGTACACGCTAAGTCGGCTCCAGTTGCAACTGACTCTTTTGTCGGGAGTCCGTCGAAAGTTCCCCGACCGAAGTCGCCGTCAAAGTCTCGCCCAACGACTCCGCTTCCCAGGCTGGATTCGATCCTCATGCCACCTATAGAGACGGGCGAGGCATCAGCGCTTCAGAAATCCCCACGGCGGTCGTCGGCGACGAAGACCAGCCCACGGAAAGCATCCAAGGGTGGCCGTGTCTCTCGCTCGGGACCCATTACCGGAGATCACAGCGACGCCCCTCCACCTTTGTCATCCTTCATTGCTGACACAACCACGGATCGTGAAGAGGGTCCATCTATAAAACGAACGTCGCGCCGCAGCGCGGCCAACAAGGCCACCCAGCGATTGAGGGAAGAGGTGATGCCGGACGTGGTCAATTTCGAAAAGGAGATGCGGCGTGGTCAGGTGCGAGCAGCCAATTTCTCCCCCAAAAGTGAGCGTGAGCGGGGGCAGGAAAAGACAAAAACGGGTATATTGGCAAAGCCGGTGGGCAAGGGTCGGAAGCGCCCGCCAATCCAGCATACTGCTGCAGTCGAAGATGTGTCTTCTGATGGTGAACAACACGAGCGTGCGCACAATAAACGACGGCGGCTTAGTCACTCGAGGTCTCATCATGATCGTTTCAAGGATCGTGATGACGATGAGCGCACCGACGTTACTGTAATTAGTTCTCAAGGGGCAGCGGAGATCCCGTCAAGCAAGGGTGGGGTGGCCAAGGGTACGAAATTGAAGAAGGGAGACTCCCAGTCTCAGTCAGGGTAAGTAGAAATCGAACCGATTTCTTTCCTCCTTTCGTTTCCCCCCGCCAGCGGCTTCTGATGACTTGATGACTTGATACGACCCACAGTGAAAACCCTGTAAGGGTCTTGGCTACGCAAGTCACCCTGGATGAAAGCGAAGAAAAGGTGCGGCGGACAGCCCTGGACTCTTCGTTTTTTTTTTCAACCCTCTATCCTGGTCAGGCGTTGGTCAAACTGGGTGCTAGGGTTGGTGTAAGGCCTGATGAGTGCACACACCTAGTCGTCAAAACCCTTGCACGTACCGAAAAGCTCCTCTGCGCGATGGCGGTGGCGCCCGCCGTGGTAACAGAGCGATGGGTACGCGATTCTATTGCAGCCAAGAAGTTGCTCCGTACGTGGCCGCTTAATTTCGTTCCGATTTCACTATAATCGGCGCACACAGCCACCCATAAGTACATGCTTGGGGACCCCGTCAACGAGAAGAAGTGGAAGTTTAACCTCGTCGACGCGCTGAAGCGCGCCAAAGAGAACAAAGGCCAACTATTTGCGGGCAAAATATTCTACGTGACGAACAAAGTGTCACTGGATAAGAAACTACTCAAGAACGTCGTATCGGCGCACGGGGGGCAGGTGAGCTGGTCTCAAAGTTCATGCAAGCCCTGCCGCTCCCCTAGTACGTGACTGACGACGTCCCCCCTAGTTACGCCAACAGAACCCCACCGTCCGCGCGCTGAGTAGCAAGGGGTCATCATCAGGTCATAACCAATATGTGATTTCTTGTCTAGAGGATGCCTCCATATGGCGGCCTCTTGCCGAGGCAGGACATCCCGTATACTCACAGGAACTTATCCTCAGCGCCGCTCTCACGCAGGAGATCCGTTTGAAGGCCGGAGACGTCCGACTTGACACACGGCGATGAAAAAGAGCATTACAGCGTATCGTCGAATCAGAGTGCGCGGCTATAAAGTTATCGCTAACTCAATCAATCCTGGTTTAAGTTAAGTTTGGGTTTAGCTCGACGTGGCGCTTGGTTGTCAAGGAATTAAACAATTTATATTAATCAATCACCGCATTTAGCCCACAAATCCCGATCTCTTCTCTGGGGAATTTGTAGTAGGTTTTTATCTTGTCAAACAACGGTATTTGATAGAACTCAACAGGGGGAGCGCTTATCAGCGAAAGGAGCTTACTACCGAAAACAAAAAAGACACATTGTAAATTTGCGGAGAACGGCAGTACTATGACCCTTTTTACTTGTAATATTTTTACCCCCACGGAATGAGGATTATCCATTCAGATAACCAGACGACCAGACGCTGGACCGTAGAATCAAAGGCTCATTTCCGGGATGGGATCCCACTCCACCTGTGGGTACATGCCCGGGAACCCTGTCGTTGGATAACGCCCAGACACCTTCCTCGAAGAATTCTCCGGGTGATTGTCGAGCACGTTGTACACCAGCATCCACGCCGTATCGCCATCACCGATGACGGCGTATCGTCGGCGCTACCCTCGTGACTTGAAAACGAACAGGGCATACGGCGCCGCAGCGCTCGTGCGGGTATTATATCCCGACTACGAACGCAACAGTGGCGCGGCGCCCGAGTGCATGAGCGAAGAGATGTGTCCGAGAGGCGCACCGAGAGGCGCACCGAGATCTACGTTTACCCTTTTTATTTATTTATTTCCGCGTGTAAGAGGCAAGTTCCTGTGAGTCATGACGGTGTGGGAGTTCCAATCACGCCAGATGACCTTTCGACTGGGAAGGAAACCTATTTGGTGCACGCGCGCGTGGTAAAAAGGGTTGAGTTTAGGTGGAGGCTCCCTAGACAAGGAAGCAGCCGGAAAAGAGGAAACGTTCGGGATAGCATGGGAGTGGCCAAGACTTCGTTTCCGAGCATGAACTGATGGTCAACCAGGAGCGACTCGGGCTTATGTGGAAATTCAAGAATGCGCGCACGGGTGATGTGGCAACCGAAAACGTCTTTGCATTTGATATGAGCGTGAACTGAAAGGGGATATCTCATGTCGACGGGACTGAAGAGCGAACGGGAAAACCGAGTCAAGTACGGGTTTAGATACTAGTAAGTTAGTGCGAACTGTGCCGTACTTGCGCGCGTCGCTTCGAACCCCATTTGTACGCCGGTTCCTGAGACTGAGAAATGGCACCTCGAGTTAAGGAAGAATGGCGTGAATGTCGCGAGTTGTATCCACCGATTATACGATTATAGAGCTCATTGGTGTTCCCACCTGCAAAATGAAAAACTAACATCAGTCCCGAGTATCGAAGTCAATTGAATGGTAACTCACATCCGTGGACAGCCAGCCGTTGGGATTATCGCATTTGATATTATGTAATGTTTGACTGAAATCGTGCATGTTTAACTCTACGTCGCGTTCATTGCGATCTCTTACATCGTAAGTAGGTCATCCGTTAACAGTAAACTCGGTTCAGATACCGCCGCAAGAACCGTCAATGAAGAATTGATAGTCTGCCGTTGACAGGAGGCCGTTTTTATCCAAAGTCAACAATGACCACGAAGACAAGGTTGCAAAGTCCAGAGAGTTCGACGCCGAGCGAAGTTCAGGTGCCCTGTCCAGACTTGCTCGACGAATAGCGATTAATCAGGATTGCCATTAAATACATCCCCGAATAGTGACGTGATGGACTTTCTCGAACGATAAGGTCGCAAGCCTTTACAATTCAATCCAACGAACGTACTGCATACGGGTATCCTTGGGTTGCGCTCCTTGTCCGTCGCGTTCGCAGCAAAGGCAGCGTACCCACGAGCAATGGAGATATCTAACAGACAGACACAGATTGGTTAGTGTTGTCCGTTTGCCCTTGTATCGACCTTTCAGCATCACATGCGTCTATGATCATATAAGAGCCATACCATGTTTATGATAAACTCATGTTCGGCGGGAAAGGTCACAGGGTCGACTGTAAAAGCCCAGTAACCACGATGAAAGTCCAAATTATTCTACATTACTGCACACGGCGCATTGAGTAGCTAGTGCAAGCAGGTTAGGGCAGATGAAGCCATTTTCGAGGATATTCACTGCAAGCACGTAGTTTCCACCTTCACCACTTACATAGATCGGGCCAAAACCCCAATTTTAGCGGCCGGGTGTGCAAGCCGGCACTTGGCCGTATTGTTCAATGACGCTTTTTCGGTCGGTCTCAGAGGGGGAGTACAGGTTGAGCGTGCCATCGATGACGCGGTACTGTATCAATAAATTCAGAGGCAACGCGAGGATGGTGTCCGACCCTGCAGTATTGGGCACGGCTCGGCTCGGTCAGGGAAGAGCAAAGAGGGTAGAAGGGGTAACGCGAACCTGGATAGGAAGACGCCGTGAGATTGGAAACTGCCAGTGGATGGAGACCCAGTAATGTTCGAGGTGGAAGGGGTGGAATCCGTCGGAATATACAACGTGAGAGTTGCGCGGAAATGAAAGAACGTTTTTATCTAAAGGTCTGCTTTCATCTCTATCTATTCCACATTTCTGTGGTGTCGCAGACGTGAGCAAAGTAAAAGAAACGTCAATGAAGCGACTGCCATGCGATTGTCACTCGTACCTGTCCTCGAAAACCAAACGGGTACCCTGGAATACCAAACTCGGATCGCGCCTTCCACCCCGAGACGCGGGGATCGGCGCTGAGGACGATGACGTCAGAATTGTGCGGAAAATGAGGCCAAACCGGGATCGGATCGACGCGTGATCTAGAAAGTGAACGAGGAGGTCACATATTGAATATCAGGCCAGGCCCGTGTGTGGTTAGTGCGCCGCGTGTCGCCACGGAGGAGATTTTCTGGACTTGGAAAGGAAAAGTCTGCTGATTTGTCAAAAGACGTTGACATGCAAAGACAGCCTCGCCTCAGGAAAGAACAAATGCATGCAGGGAAACACACATGCTCACCAAGAAGCAGTCTCATATGTGACCTGAATGGTCAGATTGAGGATAGCCTTCCAAACGGGGCCCAGTAAGATTGAGTTACCATTACCATTCTCTCTCACTGAATCCAAATCGGGGGAGGGCGAAACCTACAGCAAAAAAAGAACAACGAAAAGGAAATTCTATTGATGCGATTTGGCGAAAGAATGACCAGAAAAAGGAAGAGACCCGGACAATTAGCGTGTACTTCACCGCGTGTTCACCGCGGATCCCGTCAGGAAGCTTTGGATAACATGACCCTCATCGTGCCAGTGCATCCAATGCCAGTACGGTATAGTGCCATTCTGAGTAGAAGTGCCACGACTAGGAGCGGAATAGCACTACCACCAAAGGGCCCTTGACCGGACTTGAGGCGAACGCCGCGCACGACGCAGCAAATAACATTAGTCAGTCTGGAATCGACACATAGAGGAAGTGACTTTACCATGTGAAGCGACGCCCTCGTCGTCGCACTGTTACTGATCAATACCACGAAGCATTGCAGCGCGCCCGTCACCCTCACGCACGTCGAAGAGGTCAGGCTGCTTACTGCCATTACCACGTTCCGGTTAGCGCTCCCGAGTTGGTATTGCTGTCGCGAAATAAAAGGCTGAGGGCGTGATATGGTAGCGGCGACGGGGACCAACTGAAGAGTGGTTTAAAGTTAGGCTAGACTGGAGAAAATAGAGTCGGAGCACTCGTCGGACTTTAGTCGATTTCGATCGGTAAATGTACGGTCACATCAATAATCGACAGGAAGCTTGGCAGCAGGTAGCATTCGGGCTTGCTTTTGGCACGAAGGTGATGTATTTCATAGAGATGCCTTTGGAGATTCATGTTTGCGGTATGTGGGCTGAAGATATAGGCCAGACCGAGGGAGGGGAAGTCATGTATCACGTGCAATCTCCTGATTGACCGCTGACGGCGGTCGTGTCCAGCCGCTTCTCGTTCCTTTATGTACATCTACCGATTCACACATCTGTCTCACTCACCATGTCAATACGTCTGACAATTCGAAGGTAGAGATTTGATTTGATCCTTTTTCAGCCTGGGAGGGTGCAGAGACGAGACGAATCAAATACTATGGGCAATCAACTACATTGATCTCATCTGTGCTGGAAGTTGCTGAGCAATTTCATCACCGCCAACAGGCTATTGGAGCACTAGTGTTCTCGTTGTTGGACATTATTGCACCACCACCGCACTCTAGTGCTGGTAGCTACCCGCGGACGATCGAACCTGAGTCACCCCACCTCGTCAACGGTAATAAGAAACCTCCGCCGATTGCTGTAAGGCCTGCCTGTCCATAGTTACGCCAACTGAACTCTAATGTCCCCGCGCGCTGAGCGGTAATCATCAACCATATCGACCCACTACTTGTGATTTTTTGTCCAGAGGATGCCTCGATACGGCGGCCTACCATAGAAGTGGGCCTTCTCATATTTTATACTTACAGGAATCTTCAGCGCCGCGGCTCTCAGGCAGGAGGTCCGTATGGATGTCGAAGCCATCTGAATCGACGCAGTGCGCGGGTGCAGAAGGTACAACTGACCCTATCAATCGCCGTCTTAAGTTGCGTGGTGCTTGGTTGTGGTCTGTCCACTGGGCAATTGGAATTAGCTTTTCTTTCCAAACATTTGCATTCTGAGGGGGGAGACACTTGCCAGTGAACGGAGCTAACTGCCCAAGACAAAAAAAAAGCTTTTGTGACTTTTGTGTATAGTACAACCAAAGACACTTCCTATTGTACAACATTGTTCTTAACCCCACGAAATCGTGGATCGCCTATTCAGATCAACCGATAGACCAGAAACAACCAGACGCTGGACTGCAGAATCAAAGACCCATTTCCGGGCTGAGACAACCACTCCACCCATGCGTACTCGTTTGGGAGCCCTGTCGATGCCCAGAATGGTGATGACACCTAGAGGTTGGGCGACTTCGAAGAGACCCTCCCCTGAGGTAAAAATTTCCAAAATTTTATCGTTCGCACTGAACACCAGCATCCGCCTCTGCGTCGTCTCCGTCTCGCCATCGTCGATGAGTGCAGTACCGTACGCGTTACCCTCATGACTTAGAGAAACGAGCAGGGCATACGGCATCGATGCACTTGCACGGGTCGTATACCCCGGCTTCGGGTGTAAGAGCAATGCGGCACCCGAGCGGAAGAGAACGGGTATGTGTCCGAGAGGTGCGTTGAGGTCCACTACGACGGTGTTTGATCCATTTCCGCTGGCGGGAGTGGCGTTCTTCTGATTCACGATGGCGTGGGTGTACCAATCACGCCAGATGACCTGCCCGCGACCGGGAAGGATACCTGTTTGACGCGTGCACCATGAAAGAAAGATCAGTTTGGATCGAAGCGTGCTCATGTAATCGAAGGGGGCTATAGGAGCTCACCTGAAACAGAGGTGACGTTCGGTGCTAGTACTGGCGTGACCAAGATGTCGCTTCCGAGCATGAACTGGCGGTCAACCCCCAGCAACTCCGGCTCTTGCGGGAATTCGAAAAAGAGTGCACGCATGGGTGGTGTGCCATACAGGGACGCATTTGCAAAGAGCGTGTACTATAAGGGGTATCTCGTGTCAACAAGACTGAGGTAGTAACTTGAAGCTGTCTAGCAAACAGGGGAAAGGACGTACCCAGTACGGGAGTAGCGCGTAACGCACTGCGATGGCTGCGCGGGAGGCGTGCGCGACACTGTCCCATCTGTATGGTTCCTGAGAAATCGCGCCGCGGATGTTGTGGTTACGGAAGAAGGGCGTGAATGCGGCAAGTTGCATCCACCGATTACAAAGTTCCTCATTGGCATTTCCACCTACAAAATGAAAGGGTAGATTGAGTGTCAGGTATTGGAATGACCAAATGAAAGCCCGCGCACCGAAGCCACAAGTATCCGCTCCTACCATCGGGATTTGGAAGAGCTGGAACTGCAGTACTCCTTGGATGCTATGGTGCAGGTATGACCATTTGCTCCAATTGTCTCCCAGCTTACGGAGCAACAAATCAGACTCGTGTCTGCCCAGTCATCAATAAGATGAAACCCACCCAATGACCTGTCCATGTTCCCGAACCAGCGAACGTAGAACGAGAGATGAGGAATGGGCGCTTCCCTGGGTGTAGTTCGCGTACCGCTAGGTTTGCGGCACGTGACATGAGGTGTCCAAACAAATTGTGTATCTCGAGTTCTGTGCGACCACCGTAGTGTGTCGCATTGGTTGCGACCGTCCGTAAGGATAAATCACCCGGCGCTGTAGAGGAAGAGAGGTGAGAGATGCTGGTCAAGAGACAGGTTCGAGCAAAGTTTACCATTGTGGATAGCATAAAGTGGTCCAGAAGTTGAAGTTTCAAACCTCGTGGAAAGCGCGTCGATATCCCTGTTCGCGTTGCTTTCTAACGTCTGAACCCCTGCACCATAAGTGAGCGATCCATTAACAGTGATATTCCCACTCGGTCCAGAGACTGCCGGGTCGTATCTACAGGGAAAAATGGATCAACAACAGAGGACAAAATATTATTTGTCACATACCCCTCAGGATATTTGGTAACGAGATTCCCTGCATCCCCTGGAAGAACTATGGAGGGATAGTTAATGGGTTTGCCGTTGATCGGAGGACTTCCGTTTCAAAGTCAACAATGGCCACGAGGCGTGGAAGACAATGGTTGCTTTACTTACCAGTGGCCATCGCAGAAAGATGCTGGCTCGTTCATATCCAGCCAAAGACCTGAAAACTCGACGCCGAGCGTGGTCCAGTTGCGTAGAGCTTCCTTCCACCACACGTGCACGTTGGGCGCAAGCCAGTCTGGAAAAACCTGGCAAGTCTGTGATTAGTCGGGACAGGTAGAAGAGGATCCCTCCGGCTTACAGTGTGCCCAGGCCAGACTTGCCCTACGAATATCGACTGATCAGGATTGCGGATAAATGCATCCCTAAATGGATAAATAAGTGAGGTCTTTCTCGAACGACGGTGCCGAGCGAGTTGGGAGTTTACAATTCAATCCCGCGAGTATAAGGATCGTACTGCATGTGGATGTGCTTGAGGGACGTCAATCTCAGAGAAGATGAAAGGACCAACCACATCCGTCGCATTCGCGATAAGGGCAGCGGAGCCATGAACGATGGGGATATCTACCATGCGTGTGAGGGTACTGTCTTACGAGCGCGTATAATATCGCGCACAATGCTGTCCATTTACCCTCTGAAGAGGCCTGTCAGCATCACACGCGTCTACTATTAAATAAGAAGAACCAGTTGACTGACCAGGTTCCTGATAAAATCACGCATTTCATTGGCGGGGAACATCACAGGGTCGACTGTAAAGTCTCTGTAGTCATGATACAACTCCAAGTCGTTCCACATTACTGAGCAGTTGGTCAACGCAAGCAAGCCCAGCGAATGAAGTCATTTCGGGGGGTTCTTCCCAAAAAGAACGAACCTTCGAGGGGGATATTCGCCGCGCGCATGGCATCCACCTGGTCTTTCGTCTCGGAAAGGCTCGCATAGCCCCACCTACATAGATGGAAGCCAAAGCCCCAATTTGGCGGCCGGGTGGGAAAGCCGACCACTTGGCCGTATTGTTCAATGACGCTCTTCGGGTCCGGACCTGAGAAGAAGTACAAATCGACCGTGCCGCCGATGTTGCGGTATTGGATTAAAGATTGATTCGAGGATTGCGGTGACGCGAGGATGATATCCGCCCCTGCAACGCTGGCCCGGGCACGGTTAAGGAAAGAAAGAGCGAAGAGATGGCGCGCACCTCGAGAGGAAGACACCGTGAGATTTGAAACTGCTCGTAGATGGAACCCAGCGATGTTCGAGATAGACGGGATGGGATCCGTAACTAGATAGCGTAATATGCAACATGAGACTTGGTACGGAAATGAACGAACGAACATGTTTTCGTCTAAGGGGTCTGGTGCGTCTCGGTTCCACATTGTCTGGACTGTGCCATTCAGCACGTCCCGACGGAAGCCACTAGAGGCGACGACTTCGCCCAAACCATAGATGTTGGTGTCCAAGGGAAGGGCGGAGGTGAGCTAAGAATAGGGAACGTCAATCAGGCGTATGTCATTCGCGGGCCGAAGTTACCTGTAAGTATCTGTCCTCGAAAACCAAAGGGAACGCGTCGAATACCAAACTGGGATCCTTCTTTCCTTTTCCACCCCGAAACGCAGGGATCGGCGCTGAAGGCAATGACGTCAGGCGCGTGTCGAAAATGGGGGTCGAACCGGGGTCGGATCGGCGTGTGATCCAGAACGCGAAGGGCGACGGCTCGTAATTGAATTGCAGGTCCGAGTCGGCCGTGGAAGTTGTTGGATTTTCTGACATTGGCGAGTCAAAGAATCCCGATGGCAGAATGAATTGCTGGGCCGAGTTGTCAAAGATGTTGACATGCAACCTCGAGGACAGTCTGACTTGAAAAGACAGGTGCGGGCGGTAACATATGCTCACCGAGAAGCAGTGTCATAAGTGACCTGAATGGTCAGATTGAGGATATCCGTTCCAAACGCGTTGCACGGAGGTCCAGCAAGATTGAGTTGGGCCGCGAACCCATTTCGGCTCTCACTGAGTGAATCCGGATCGAGGTCGTAGCCTGCAGTAGTGGTGGTGTGGTGTGGATCAAAGAGGAAATTCAGTTTCCCCCGCGGCGAAAAGATGGCGAACAGACCTGGACAGTTGGCAACACTCAGCGTGTATTTCTCCGCGTGTTCACCGCGGATCCCCTTGAGAAGCTCCGATATGTGACCACCCTGCCAGTGCCAGTACGGGTAAGGTGCCGATCTGTGCAAGAGCGCTACGAAGAGGCACAAAATAGCACCACCAAACGCCCTGACAAGGGCAAACGCCACCGCACAATACAATTAACCCCTCTGAAGGCTCAACCGTACAGCCTGGAGAAGGGACATTACCATGTCAAGTGATGCCCTCGTCGTGCTGCCACTGCTACTTCGGGCGCAATGCCACCACCACGAAGCACTTGCGGCGTTCCGTCACCGTCAGGCTCATCGACGGCGTTAGGCTTATCGCTGCCATCACCACGTTTCGATTGGAGTTTCACAGCTGGCATCGGCGTGAAAACTAAAACAAAAGCGGGGAGGAGAAAATTAAAAATGAGCCAAGGGTGTCGAGCGCTCAATCCTCATTGGTTTCGATAAAATACGTGATCACATCATGGGATGGTGAGAGTTACTGTAATTGACGCTTACACGTTATCATGGACATCAATTGGCGCCCATGACAATTGTGCCGCGCTACGGTACGTACTCGAGTACAGTACTTGCAAGTAATCGGTCAAACCCAAGGTCAAGCTAGGATGACCACAAGATGTGAACAGTTACTGGCTAGTAGAATCATGATACACTGGCATGGCTCTGGCGAGGAAATTTACTAACTGATAGGCGGCGTTTCCGAGTCTGAGTCGTCGGGCTCGACTCGGCGCTAACCACGCTAACCACCACATTTGTCCATGAATTTTAAGACGCTTAAAGCTCGATGAATCCTCGATCAATGAATACAATGAATGATTTTCACCAGGACCAACTTGGTACATTTCAGAGAGTGAAGGAAGCCTGTTCTTCATAAGAAGAATCTGGCTGCGCATGCTATAGACAACAATTATACGGACTTGGACTTGTTCAGATTACTATACTACCAAGGGTATGAGGGTCTCCGCAAAAAGAAAAAAGAAAAAGTCTACATCTAGAAAAAAAGAAAGACGCAGCGGTCAGGTTGTCTAGTATATGTACGGTGTGAAACATGGGAGAATAAAGGGAACAGCGACACGTCAATGCGTTTGAATATAATATACGACAGGAAAGGTTGCGAAGCGAAGAAGGGAAGAGATAGAGTTAGGACATACTAACGTACGTATCAAAAATCAAGAACCGAAAAAACCCAAAAATAGACCCAAGAAATGAAAACGCAACAAAAGAAAATAACTTAAACAAAAAGTGATCAAAGCAAGACGATCAGCTCCTAGTGGGAAGTGAGATGGCGGCGGTGGTAGCACCACCACCACTACCATTGCTATTCCCACTACTTCTCCTCCCAACGCCCGAAATTCGGCTCTGCGTTCGAAGCCTGATTTGCGCCTCCAGCTTAACCCGTTGCTTGCGTATATCGTCGTCTTTGATCCTGAATGAGTTGGCTAGTTCGATTAGCGTCTCGGGCGAAGACGAGATCAAGAACGGCGGCGGGCGTATCAGAATGCTTAATGCCTCGGCCTCTTGGTGTATACCGAGCAGTGTACGGTGACAGCACGTCACGATCGCTAGTCCAATGCGGAGGAGAAACACCATACCTTGAGTATGAGCAGGAGTATGTTAGTTATGTCGTGAATAGAGAGGGAGACGCAAGTCACACGCACCTTCACTCAAGAAGATGTCCCACACTCTTTGAAAGTATTCAGTAGGGAGTGCCTCCACAAAGAGCGACGAAAACCTGTGACCAAACGGACTGTAAATTAAATTCCAGTGGAAAGAAAATAAAAGACACCAACCACGGTCGACAAACACGAATAGGCGCAATGGCCATATCCACAAACAATTTTTTTGCGATCGAGGGGTCGATCATTTCCATAGCCTTAGCGAACAACGACGCATCTATGTCGAGTTGAACGGCATTGGAGGAGAAGTACGGTCGGAGGTGCGAGTCCATCAGAGAGATGAAGATCCAAAACGCATCTTCTTCCGGAGACTGGAGGAGCAACTGACCAGCGATGAACGTTAAACCTACGACGGACACAAAAGCAAACGGGTTAAACCCTCCACGGACGCCAAACGACAAGAAAAAGAAAATCACCTTTGGAGTACTGGATGTCCGGCACCATCGTCAAATAAGCATGAAGAAGCGAGATCAATGGTCCATCCGGCAGAGACAACCTCGAATCGCCCTCAAAACAAGCCTGTGCGTCCCTCTGAATACCCGCAAAAGCCGGCACCTTCTCTCGTTCCCCAAGCTGCGCATACAGTCCCTCGATGCGCTTTGCCTTACTATCCGTGAGGTGTGCCCACACCTGGTACCGAACGGACGCAGGCACGCCCTCCTGAAGCAGTTTACGGATCTTCTTGCTCTTTCGCGCTTGCGAAGGGGGAGTGGTAGACATCAGCGATATCCATTTCAGCTCGCGCGCACGGTGCGCTTCAACGCCCGCGCCCACGTTGCTCGCCGCCGACGCTGCCACCGGAGGTAATGACATCCCCGAGGGACTAACAGGCGACCGCGTGTCAGACGTACCGCCTCCAGAAGTCGTGGACAACGCCGGACTATCAATGCGCAAGAAAGATGGCCGACCCTCACTCCCGGAGCTCTTCCCATTAATAGCCGAGTCCTCGCTTACACGAGGGCGCAAGGTGGGACGGACGAGCTCAAAGTCCGTATCTTTAACCTGCACGGTGTCGGGCTCGTGTGAGCCGTCATCATCCCGAACCGACTTTGCGCGAAGCGCAGATAAGGAAATCTTCGAGCGAAGTGAGCCACTTCTTCCCAAGAGTGGTGCGCTAGGTGCTGACGTGGATGAAGGCAAGGGCACTTGCGTACGCAAGTCGGTAGGGCGCGAACTCAAACCCTCGACGTCCATCGCCGTCGAAGCGTTATGCTGTGGCGAGTCAGAGGACTGTCGTCGTGGTCGGGATCGTAAGAATGTGACTTCATATCCCGGAGCAGTACGAGACGACAGCGCCTCGCTCTCACTGGCAGAGATCCGAATCGATGGAGGCGAATGTATCATTGCTGCGCTTGAAAACGAAGCCGGGACCCGACTAGACCCGGGGCCGTCAATTTTCGAGGCAGAGGACTGCGATGCCGGTACGGGTGCCGGTGCCTCACGTTCTTGCTTGGGAGCAGGTTTCGCGGAACCGCGCAGTGAAGGTTCGCTCTTCACAGGTGTCAGCCTACGACGTAGAGTTGAAGGCGCCGGGGGTGAGACAGGATGACTCGAAGTAGATGGTGAG
>Ga0137358_10000347_pt1 | contig 20403 bp, 31 predicted proteins | sample Mad1_20_16metaG_FD_105551 | JGI IMG/M metagenome (GOLD analysis project Ga0137358, IMG submission 105551) | Vadose zone soil microbial communities from Angelo Coast Range Reserve, California, USA - Mad1_20_16 metaG | ecosystem: Environmental > Terrestrial > Soil > Vadose zone | place: USA... | reverse complement strand
TGTGCGCAAACCATGATGAACAGTAGCGAGGCAGCGAGGCAGTCCCAACGATGAGCACGAGCACGAGTCGACTCGATTTTTCGACGACGCCAGCCAAATAAAGGCAAATACTCACCGGAGACGACGGGCCGTCGGTTTCGGTGCACCTGACACTCGTCCATGGCCTGAGTGCTGTCGGGTCGGGTCACGGACTGCACAGAGACTTCTCTTCCAGCATAACATGAGTACCATACGAACTGATATCACACGTCTACTCGGTATGAAACAAACCCTTGTGCGGATGAATCTCTCCGTGCTCAAGCACCACTTTCAGGCATCCAAACTCCTATTGTGCTTGCTCCCATGGCCGGGGCGTGCGGAGGTGCACTTGCCAGCGAAGTTTCTCTCGCCGGTGGCTTCGGGTTCTTGGCACCAGGTGAGGCATTTGCCTCTGCCAACGCAGAGACGGACGAGTTGAGGAGGTGTGGCACCACTTCAGTCTACACAGGGGTCGAGAAATTCAGGGCTGAGTTCGACATCGCACGGTCGATGCTCAATATACCCTCTGGCCCGCTCCCCATCGGCGCCGGTTTTCTCGGGTGGAAGCTCGAGGAAGCGGGATCTCTGAACATTCCCCTTCTCGAACTGGCACTCGAGAATGGCGTGCGGGCGATCTGGCTCTCCTTTGGGCAAGACTTGAGCCGATGGATCGAGTTCGTGCGAAACCACGATGAGAAATCTGGCAAATCTCCGAAGACCCTGCTCTTCGTTCAGGTCAATTCCGTCGACGACGCGCTCATTGCCGCGCAGGCGTGGAAGGTTGACGTTCTCGTGGCCCAGGGTAACCCGTCTTTTCTTCGACCCCTTGGCCCTGCTACATCATCATACTATTTTCCCCCTTTCTTTCTTACCCCGTTTCAGGAATCGAATCGGGTGGACACGGTTCAGCTTCTGCTCCACCAGTCCTAAATCTCGTGCCTCCGATATTGGCCGCCCTTCCTCCCTCAGGAGCCCCACCCGTGCTCGCGGCTGGCGGACTCTCAAGCGGTGGACACCTCGCGGCATTCCTGACTCTCGGAGCGGCTGGTGCCGTAGTGGGCACGCGGTTCCTCGTCGCAGAAGAGAGTCTGTATTCGGACGCGCAGAAGCGGGCCATCATCGCCGCCAAGTCCGGGTCCGCCGTGCGATCCTACGTCTTCGACCAACTTCGCGATTTGACATGGCCGGCCGGGGTAGATGGCCGCGCACTGTCCATTCCCGCTCTGGCGGCGGTTGAAAGCGGCGCAGATATTACTCAAATCAAGGAAGAAGTTGCAGAAGGTTCGAAGAAAGGAGACCCCAACTCAGTCATCGTCTGGGCTGGCACGGGAGTAGGACAACTAAGCAGACTTCAGCCCGCAAAGGTAAAACGGTCCCACTATTTCCGATCTATAAATGGAATAACACGTTGTGTCAGGACATTGTTCGGGAGTTACATGAAGGCGCTGTGGCACATCTCAAAGCGTCATCCACTCTAGTCGGTACCGCATGATATGGATGGACCTGGGAGATAACAGACAAGAGGGGCGCTTCGAGGGCGCCATTGCGTACGCTTTTGTGCACCTATTCTCAAGGGTCCTCTACTTGGCATTTTCCCTGGTTCTCGGTGAATTGCAACCCTTTGACCTTTTCGATGTTTGTGCTATGCCCGGAATATCAAGGCCTTGGTTCGTGTCCGAGTCGTTCCTGCACCCTAGGATCTTTTCATTTCGCAAATGGCCGATCGAGTCGGGTTTGCTCATATTTTACAAATTCACGAATCTCCATCTATAGGACGACGCAAGGGGTTGTTCTATGGTGACGCTGTGGGTGGGAAGAAGTAATCGTCGTCATAAGTCCTGCGATAGCAGCCATCTGCGCAGCTGAAATAGTGCTTTTTTTTTTTTCGCAGGACACGTCCTTCCCTCCTGCTAGTGGTGGCGCTTCTTTAATATCAATGATGACGCCAGCGGCGGCGAAAGGCCAGGCTTCGGAGTTGGCTGTACTCTTTCGTCATACCCTGACCCTGCTAATCTTGGGGGACAGAGATAAGCACAAACCCAAATATTTGTTCTGAGGAACGTGCGTAGAGATAACGCACGTTCAATAGATCCCGAAAGGTAAGAACGGCACGAACGGCACCACCTCGGCAATTGCAGCATTGCGTTTTCGCGTTGATGGTGGGACCCGGAGCCTATCATCGCATACGATGATGGGCAAGCGCAATCGTACGCCGTTTCTGTATCCTGGACACGCATTTGGTGTAAGTCTCCCCGGACAGCCTGCACTATTTGTACCGAACTTGAACATTCCAAGACCCTGGGTCACTTTGCAAAAATGATAAGAAACCCGTGGGACCGTGAGATCACTTAATGGCCTTTGGGTATCTACAGAACAGTTCTTACACTGCATACGACTACAACAACGAACAGTTTCTTTTTTTCTAATAGACGTCGGGAAGAGCTGGCCTCAAGATGAAACGAAAGGAAATGTACAGTACGAGTGCTGTGACTTTGGAAGTTTCCATCAAGGGCTAGTGTACAATCTCGATGGTCAAGTCTCCCTGCGTTATCGAGTCGCCTGAAATAGTTCACATTAACTCAAGATTTCGGAAGCGTGTTTGTTTGGCAAGTACACACCTTCCTGCACCACAACACGTTTGATGTGGCCTGAAACGGGGGCGGTCACGGCAGATTCCATCTGAAATTGGGGTGTCAGTTATCTCGTCGATGTTTTTCTACGAGAGCGTCTGTTACCTTCATGGCACTGAGGACTGAGGTGAAAAAGGCCCGAAATGTGAGAGACCGCTCATACCCAACGCGTGCAACAAGACATACTGCAGAGAGGGTCACCCCTCTTAATTTCCTGACCCTCTTTCACGCGAACCTCCACAACGACACCAGACATCGGCGCGCCGACAGAGCCAGGATCGGATGTTGCTTTTTCACGGGAGACGGTTTCTACCGCGGAATTCTTGTCCTCTACGGCCACAGCACGCACCTGCCATGCCGCACCTTAGCCTAGTCCAGAAATGTTTTCCGACTATGTGACTCACTTCACCATTCACCTCGAACCAGACGTCACGTTGTGCGCGGCCCTCGACCACCGGTCCAACAGCCATTAACCGGATAATAAGGGTTTTGCCCTTCTCAATAGAAATGTGCATTTCTTCGCCTATGTCTGGGCGTCCGAGGAAATAGCGTGTAGGAATTACACTGATCGAGAAGGTGTACGGTTAGCCGCAGAACTCCGCGGAGTGGCCCTCATGTGTTTTACCTCAAGTCACCATATTTCTGCAGGAACCCTTGATATTCTTCGAAGACCTATGGACGGCACGGTCTGACGCACGGGTGACCCTGGATACGGGTTCTCTTACCTTAGGATACATCACGTAGGATGTGACATCCGCGTCCGTGATGTGTTTACCAAATTTGCTCCGCAACTCGGCCTTAATCTTCTTGAAGTCCAGCGGTTGCAGACCAGCTCCCGGACGTCCATCGATCCGTGGCTTGTTCCGAATGACCTTAGTCCTCAGTGGCTCGGGGAAGCCACCAAAAGGCTGTCCAAGATATCCCTGGAAGAAATCGACAACCGATGAAGGGAAGTCCAACTGTTCCGCACGCTCGAGGACATCGGTCTTCGACAACGAATTTTGCGTCATCCATTGGGCAAAATCTCCAACAACCTTGGACGATGGTGTAACTTTGATGATTTTACCGCACTAGCCATAAAAAGTCAGTCTCAGGTGGACATCCAGAATGAGCATGATGTGCCAACCAGCTCGTTAGCCTCTATGTACTTCTTCTTGATTTCTATCAAGACAATTACAACACTGCTCATCAGATCTCTTTTCTCCGCACTCACCTGTCCATTGGGTACCAAGGCCAAGTTGAGATGCTTGGAACTAATGCGGCCAGAACAGTCAAAATAATTTGTGGAGAACGCGATTCAAGGGCGAACATACCATCAAATTCGTATATTGGCCTCCAGGCATCTCGTGGGCAAACACGCTGGAGTCGGATGCACGAACGTTGGCTTCGAAGCAGGTATAGAGCATGCGAACTTGAGTCCAGTAAAGGTTGAGGGCTTGTATATCAGCGTAGCGAATACCCGTGCCAAGACCAGTCTGCTCAAGGGCTGAGGTCACAGCACCTATGGGTGGCTGCGATGTCAGGCCCGACATGCCTAACAGAGTACACTTAAGTCCCTGCAAGTAGGATAGATCAAAGTACTTACTGTCGATAGCGACATCGACCACATCGGCACCAGCTGCTGCCGCGGCGATCATGCTAGCTGTTGAAATACCAGCCGTGTCATGCGAGTGTACATGAATCGGGATATCGGGATGTTTAGCACGAATACTTCCAACGAGTCTGTATACAAGCAAGCCGTCACTCACTGTCAAACTACATGACATAGTGACTTACAACTTGGCGGCCTCTGGTTTGAGCAATCCGGCCATGTCCTTAATGCCTAGTACGTGGATACCCTCCGCAACAATTTGATCTACAAAGTTAAGATAATACTCGAGGGTGTACTTTGTTTCGTTTTTGTTTGCGACGTCTCCGCTGTAGCATACAACAGCTTCGACAACACCACCAGCCTTCTTGGCTGCGTCGATGCCAAGTTTCATCTAAGGGATTCTTAGTATCACATTCGATAAGTGTCAGCCGTTGAACTTACGTTCTCTGTGGAAGCGTAGCTCAATATCAGAAGATGGAGGAAGATAGCAACGAGTCATACCGATGTAATTCAATGAGTCAAAGACGCGGAAGATATCTAGACCGTTCTCAACCGCTTTCTTAGAGAAATCATAGATCGCGTTGTCGCTGTCGTACAATCAGTTAGAATATCCGATAAGATCGAAGGGTGCATTGGCGTACGGGTAGCTGGTATACCCAACACCGTTTGCGCCTCGCACAAGCGCCTGGAGCGGGATGTTCGGAACCAGCCTACGGATAGTACGCTGCACAAGCCTGCGTTAGTACGTTATCTGTACCACTGTCTCATACAACATACCAAACGCTCCCACGGATCCTCATACAAGAACCTCATAGCTACGTCAAATGTCGCACCGCCCCAGCATTCAAGTGAGTACGCATTGGCGAGTGCCCAACTCGTCTCCTTGGCGATATTGGCTATGTCAATCGTACGCAGACGTGTTGCAAGCAGCGACTGGTGGGCGTCACGCCACGTAGTGTCCATAATGAGCGTGCCGGGGTACTCGCGTACGGCCTTGGCGAAAGCTTCTGGTCCTTTCTCGACGATAACGTTTCGCCAACCATGCTCGCAGGGGAACGAAGTGTCGAGAGGGGGGCCATTAGGGTCCTGTCGATTCTGGAATGTAGGGATGACAATCTCGTCTTTGAGGCCAGGTTCACCCTGGACAATGTTATTAGATGACCAGTTGTGATAACAACTCGAGAGAAGAGAGTTACGGCCTGGCCCTTGATGGAGCTGCCATTGACGGCGAGGTCTCCGAGATATGCAAGGAGCTTCTGGGCACGATTCTGCGTCTGCACAAGCTTGAACAACTCGGGCGTATCGTCGATGAACTATGGCGAGTTTCAGCAACGGGATAACAGATTATCTACAACATACTCACGGTTGTCCAGGTCTTCCCGGCAATGAAGACATCATGAGTCAGCAAACGGAAGAGGAAAGGAATGTTTGTCTATAGATAAAATTGAGAAAGATATGGAGGTCTACTGGTAAGAAACGGACCTTGACACCGCGAATACGGAATTCTACAAGGGCGCGTAGCATCTTTCTACGCGCAACCTCATACGTGGTCCCGCTGACGCTGACCTTGACCAAAAGACTGTCGTAGTGCGGCGTAATCTGAGCACCCGCGAAACCAGAACTGGCGTCGAGTCGAACGCCATTACCACCAGCACTGCGATAGACCTCGATCTTTCCCGTGTCTGGCTGGAAGTTTGCAGCAGCATCTTCGGTAGTGACACGACATTGAATTGCAAAGCCGCGCTTTGTGATCGCGTCCTGAGTCAAACCGAGCTGGGGAAGAGTTGCGCCAGCTGCGATTTGGATCTGGGCGGCGACAATGTCAAGTCCGGTGATTTCCTCTGTTATCGTATTAGTGAGCGCATGCAGTCAGTTTATAGAAAAGAGTTTGCCTGTGATGGTATGTTCGACTTGTATGCGAGGATTGATCTCGATAAAGTAATGTCTTCCCTGCTGATCAACTAAGAATTCTGCGGTTCCTGCATTCCTGTAATTGACGCTCTTCGCGAGCTTGATCGCATCAGCCCAAATTGATTGGCGGACCTCCTCAGGGAGATGCGTCGCAGGGGCGACCTCAACCACTTTCTGATGTCTGCGTTGAACGGAACAATCGCGCTCAAACAGGTGCACGATATTGCCCTGCGAGTCTCCAATAATCTGGACTTCAATGTGACGGGGCCGTTCGAGGAAACGCTCGATGAAAACAGTCCCGTCGCCGAATGCCGACTTGGCCTCAGAAACCGCGCGCTCAAACGAGCTCTTAAACTCAGTCTGTTCGCGCACAACACGCATGCCACGGCCTCCACCACCCATAGCGGCCTTAATGATCACTAAAGAGTGGTTTACTGCCGTATATGCGCCCCAGTGAGGGAATGATCACCTGGGAAACCATATTCCTTGATGAATGAGTCCGCATCGGACCATTTGTCAACAGGACCGGGTGTTCCGGGGACGACGGGGACGCCGACTCTGTTAGCTGGGAAACGTACGCGTATAGGCAGTCAGCGGATTGTCCGCATAAGGAGTCAGCATCAGAGATGAGTTACCAAGAGTGCGTGCCTTTGTCTTGTCGCCCAGACTATCGATAACCTCGGGCGTCGGTCCGACGAAGGCGATGCCAGCTTGCTGGACCTTTCGAGCAAACACGGCATTTTCGGATAAGAAGCCATACCTGCGACGCGGGTTAATCGGAGGTGGTAGAAACCCGGAAATATCTCGTGAATAGCTCACCCTGGGTGGATCATATCGACACCATGCTCAAGGGCAATACGAATAATATCGTCCTGCGCGAGGTACGCGGCAACGGGGGTTAAGCCTGCACCGACATGGTATGCTTCATCAGCCTAGGCCATGGGTAATTAGCAAGGGGCTCCTTCAACAAGGCAAGTGACGTCGCGTCGCGTACCTTTTGACGATGAGCAGACATCCGATCTTCATACGAGTAGATCGCGACTGTATGCATCGCAAGCTCATGGGCTGTGCGAAAAACACGGACGGCGATTTCCTACAGACGGACAGACGGATGAAATGGAATGTTACGTGAGTGGACCCGAACGCCGAGTTCATGAGCTTTCGTACCCCGCGGTTTGCGACAAGAATCTTTGTCAGGGGCCCGCCATGGCCCGCCGCCTTGCGGCGCATGGTTTGAATAGAGTGCACCGGCGTGCCTGGTGCACTGGGGGTGGCAGCAAAGATGGGTGCGAGCCTAGGGGGATGAAGGGTAGACATGATGGGGGACCGATAAATTCCGACAAGGGCCTGTTACAAGGCTTTTATAATCGGCTGGGACGGCAATCTTACGCCTTTGAGAAAGAAAAATTACGACAGGATGACGTCCGCCGGATCTCGTGGGGAATGGCAATGTACTTGGGAAGGAAAAGATAGTGTGGGGACGACAACGCCTAATATACTGGTTATCATCATTATCGGTTCCGCATTTAGTGCGCTTATCATGGACTATCTAATCTCACAGATTAAGATTATCATGCTCACTGTGACTACCAGTCCGGTTCTCATCCCTTCCTGTAATTTATACCCAACTCAATCAGTGGACGAAGTCGGATGAATCAATTTCATTCCTCTATTTATGGTGATAGTGTTGGCATTGCTGACGCTCCACTTGGGGCCCCATACAAAGTCCGTGTGTCCGTATGTCCGTAGGGCTACTCCTTCCGTGTCATAGGTATAATTGTCTCTGTTTTCGCCGCACCGTCAGCTTTCTTTTGATTGTTCTTCGCAATCGCGTACAAGACCCCCGCAAAAAACCCCACGGTCACCGCTGTGACGGACCCAAGGGTTACTGGGTCGCCGAAGAAGATCATACCTGATGCGGCAACTGGTAATTTGTTGAGCGCACCAGTCATGCTACAATTTCGAGCCGTTGTCAACTGCCAAGGCCACCTTTCCAAGTCGAGTTATCACTCTCACCTATACGTCGTGCTACTTGTCACACGGATGCACCACGCCGTAGTATATGAAATGCCGACGGCGGCCCCGCCCGAGAATGCGATAGCAAAGAGGAGCAGGTTACGTGTGTCGGGTGGGCTACATCGGTGACCAAGTACACATGAGCAAAACGACCCGACGGCAGTGGCACATGGGCACGTACAAATTTCGGTCTAGATTATCTGATCCCCAGTCTTCGATAATGAAGGAGAATAAGAGGAGAACAGGTATTGATAGTAGATTGTTGTAGAACATTGAGTCCCAATCAGAGAAACCAGTCGCTTTGATTCTCTTCCGCATTGCCAAAACCTATTAAAAGCAATGGTATCAGCACTGTGCCTCTTCTTATCTTGTCAAATATCAAATATCCGCACATAGGCAGCACTAGTGAGGCAATTAGCAAACATCCAGAAGTACCCTACGTTAAGAGTGGCAACAGCACTTGTCACTGAATTCAGGCCACCTGGGCTGGAAAGTGATGAATGTGTTACATCACTCCACGCCGCAATTATAGACGAAACGACCTGCACAGGCTTTGAGCGCCAGGGAAGATTTCGCTCAAGCCGTTGTTACACACCATAAAGATAAACGAGACCAATGTCAACGCAGTGACACGGCCGCCAAACCATAAGACTTCCCCGTAGGCCTGTCCTCTCCGCTGAGTCACAAGAACACTCAAAAAAATCGAGACACGCGCACAATGAGTATGATAGTCAAGTTTTTAAAAATAGTATACACGGGGATGGTTAGAAATTGCTATGGTAAATGATTAACTGCTGGTCCCCAAAAGAAGCAAGGTCTCCACGCACCAAACTTTTCGAGCCGGAGTATATGACGGTAACCAACAAGAAGCTAATCGGGAACCACGTTTTGGCATCGGCCGCGTCGAAATTTCGGAACGATATTATCCGAAGTTTTTTCACTGAAAAAACGCACAAGACGCAGACGGTGGACTGGATGGCTAGGAGCAGGAAGTTCATGGAAAAGTTACGTCCTGAGACGACGTACTGCGGAGTGGTTTCAGCATCTTTGATCGCAATACCAGTGGCATCGGCGAGAAAACTTTGACACTCACTTTGTTGACCACAGTCATTAGGATCGATGCCAAGCAATAACAGCCAATAGATAGGCCTAGCAGTAATGGGTCGTGTCAACTACTAATGAGTGACCAAGGAGGAAAATCTCGCGTCTGCGCTACGCAGAGCCATCACGCACTTGCTGAAGAAATTAAGGGTTCCTTCACACTGCCCGTCGCCACTGCTTTTCTGAGCTCAACAGCATCTTGCTCTTCTAACGGCACGCTTTTGTAGTCCCCGCGGTCCTTTGATGTGGCCATTGTCTTGGGGAGATTAAGGAATGAAGACGACGAAGAAAATTATGCGATGAATGGAACCGTGAAGGGAGTGGGGTTAGAGGGGAAGGTGAGTGCAGTGCAAGCCCAGGCGCTGATTTACACGACGGGCGGGATACGGCAGTATCGGATAAACGCCCGACCAAGGGGACAAATAATATTGCGCTCGAAATTTTACAGTAAGCAGACTATATTTACTTAAAAATTTCAACCTAATATTAGTTGTCAACTTATTGTACATTATTTGACCCCTTATCGAATGTACCTACCCGACGTGTGTGCTGTGCGAGTGCAAAGCCCGGCCGTTTATTTTTACCGGGGCAACCTTTACCAGGCAACTAGGCAACGCTTCCTCAGGCATTAGGAGTCACATCGACACATTCTCAATCAACAGCCCAGAATTAAGCACTGCATTAAGGAAAAGGAAGCTAATGTAAGGACACTTCTGCCACGGAATAACCACCGCATGACAGAGGAAAGACCAGACGAGTCCATGCGTCTCCTCAAGCACAAGTACAGAGTCAAATGCAGTCACCGTCCGTTAATCGTGGCTGTCGAATCTCTCCTCCCAGAGGGGCCAGCAGAGGAGGCACCTGCCCGTTCTGAAGGTATCCTATTAGGGTGTTCAGGAATCTTGGCAATCTCTTTCTTTGCCTCCTCCCAAACCTCCAGGTTCTGCCAATTGTTATCAATGACAGACATCTTTGCTTCAAAAAGAACGGTTGTACACACCTTCTTGCACCACTCGCGGTGGCTACGCGCCATACTGATTGCCATCTCGCGCAGATCCGCAACCTTTTGGCGCTGGAAACGATCCAGGTCGGCCTGGATGGTAGAGCTGGCATACTTGAGATCCTGAGCCGAAAGATGAAGCGCGTCTTCGAGCTGAAAGAGGGCTCTCAGCCATTGATAATAATGGTCACTAGATGGCAGCTACCTGTGATATTGTCTCTCGCGTTTTGCTGATGCCGCTCCGCCGCGCTGATTCAGAATCGGCATCCATCATCCCATGGATCGTATAACTCAGTGCGCTCAATAAACCCATGCCTGGGGCCCTACGCCTCACTGGGCTGGGCCCTGGATGCGGTGGGAGAAACACTGAAGCCGGGTTCTCATCTTGTTCATGTCCTTCTTCTGTGTGCGTGCTGGTACCAATCTCATCGACTGCATCAGTAGGAGTGGATTGGGTGTCAGGTACAGATGGTCCGGTAGAACGCAAGCGACCACGTTCGAGGGCCTCTTCGAGTCTCTTCGCTTCTCGTTCGCTATTTTCTAGTTCGCCGAGCGACTCACGACGTGCTTCGAGGGCATCTTGGGTCATCTCCAATTGCACATGCTTCTGGTGGCGATACGCGAGTAACTTCTTAATAATTGACGCGAACTGAGAATATTCGTGCAAAGGTTCTTGCCAATTTTGTTCGAGATCCTGTAGCTAGAGTTACGTCAATGAGTGCAACTCTCACGAATGACGTGGATCCGAGGACTTACGAGTCGTGCTGTAGTCATGTAAGTGGCGTCAATTGCCTGGCCAGTCTTCTCGATAGCTGCTGCAAGCTCGCCAGTCTCATTCAAACTGAAACCGTTCCATATCGCGCCAAGTTCCATATGATCTTGTGAATAATCTATCGCAGAGAGATGTGGGGGGTAGGAGAGTTGAGTGGGCTATATCGGAGCAGAAGCAAAGGAAAGAGGAGGAAATGAAATATGCAATTCGAAACATGTTCGAAGCAAGGATTGACACCGACCTGACCAGCGTTTCATTGTCCTTCGGGTTACTTTTTCCATCGGACCGCTGAGATGCGAAGCGAATTTGTTAGTGAACACCTCGGAATCCAAAAAACGTTGATCCGGACGGCGCAGGGGGTGGGCTGGGGACGGGTTCGGCAGTGCCTCATAAGCGGGCGAAGAACTGGCGTCAGTTGGGTTATGCGCAGGGGCCTTGAGGATATTTTTCGGGAGCTGGGATATAGGAGGCGAATGCAGAACCTCCGTCTACGCGCGGGGGAGTTCAGCAAACCTGCAATCTTGTCAAAAAATGCGTACACACCCACGATACTTCTCCCTGGAGGAATCGATGAAACACATGCTCATTTGATAAAATTGGATGGCGTGCAATTCTGTTGAGAAAAGTCTGCAGCATGCGCTTACGCCGCGCTATCATCGCCACGTCCTCGCGCGCCTTGGCCTGCTTAGCATAATCACCAATTGTCTGTTTTGACGGGATAGGAGGGATTATCAAGGTCGGGTAAAGCTTTGTCAAGTTTAAGCGCAGGGACTCGAACTCTGAGTAACGATGACGGGCCTCCGCGTTCTGTGAGCAGAAGGTCAAGGATTGCTCGGGATCTTCTGCTGAGGACTTACACCCGAACGGATGACATAGGTTATGTATGGCGAAGTTGAATTCTCACTCGTCTTCTGCGCATCCGTGATCTACGTGTGTACGCGCCAAGCAGCTCGTCAACGACAGAAGACAAAAGTAGTTTGAGTAAGCACTCACAAGAATCTCGACATCTTCTCCCGAGTGTAACCAATGATCTCGAATGCAACAAAAGTCGCTCTTGGATGTCGGAGGGCGGGGGCTATGGCCGGAGCCTTGAGAAGGAAAGCCAGTTCGGAGTGAGGTTTGAATCGCAATGCGCGGAGGGGATGACGGTAAGGTAATAGGGTGGTTCGGAGGGGATGAAGGAGCCGAGACGTCGACGTGAGAGTTGGACGAGGCAGATGAGAGTGGTGGGTCGGCCGTGGAGAAAGGGCTCTCGTCTTCAAAAGGTTCCATGTCGTTAACAGTGCAGATGGGAGTGTGGGTGGAGGAGAGCGGAGCGGTCACACGGTGGCAACTTGAATAAGGTGAATTGGCTACGTGTGTCCTAAAGCTACTAGCTACTGTATGCTATGTCATCGTAAATCCCTTCCCCAGCAACGACGCAAACAACTCGTCGGTTTGCGCTTCGTGCCAACCCGCATGGTGAGCAACTGGAACCATGAAATTTTGTATCTTCTCGTGCACTTCGTACCTGTTGTATGCCAGTCAGACAATCTCCAACGACATAATAAGTACGACAAACCGAAGCTTCCGCCCTTTGCTCGCCCTCGTATCGACATTTTTCTTCGACCTTTTCCGTGTTTGGCTCGCCATCGGCTTCCCAGAACCCCCTTTCGACTCAATCACGTCGCGTAAGAGTTGCTGATAAAAATCAGTATCATCGAATACCTCATCCTCATCGGACCCTTTATCCCCTGCACCTTCCTCACTTGCCACATGGGGGCCCTTACTCCTGAGTCGTGTTCGGGATAGTAATGCTGGCCATCCGCTCTGGAACATATCCTCGATCTGTGTACCAACACTTTTCACCCCTTCCTTTGTGCTTCCTGCCTGAGAGAACCTTTTGCGGGACGCAGGAAGCAGGGCAGACGGCGCGACTGCTGCTACCTTTGCGGACCACTTTTCTAAAGTACGCGTGAGATGCGCATGATATCTGGAAGGTCGTGTGAGCCGAATGACGGCATAGGCATGACCGGACCATCAGTGAGAAGGCGTAAAAAGTTGTACCGCCTGATGAGATTGTACGACCCCTCTGGCGTAGCGAAGTCCTCGTGGGGACCAGGTGCAGGGTCTAGAAAGCCAATAAAAATGCTCACGCATGCTCGAGGCCCACTGCATCTTCGCTCGCTTCCCCGATTAGGGCGTCCCAATCTCGATCGACATTATCGATCTCTGGTGGGTCATAACGCCGCCCCTGCTCACTATCTTGCAAACGACGCCGTTTTCGTGGTTGCCATTGGACTTCCTTGTCCTTCTTCATGAGCTCCTATCATTCGAAACGTAATGAATAGACAGTCTGTTGGTCCCAAATTGGCAGATGTCATGTAAAGGTACGCACATCTCTTAGGGCCGACAATTCTTCCACGAGCGCAAGGGATTCGCCTAGGAGCGCGTGACGTGCCCCAAAGCAACGGCGGTGAAATATGAATTCGGATAATTCGGTGGGCTTTGAAAGGACAACAGTGAGCAACACGATCGGAGTGTTAAATGATATAAGGAGCAAAAACTCACGGAAGGCAGTTGATTAGACGCTGTGACAGACTTTTGTAGACGTATACGGGCATCGAGTAGACTGTCCCAAAGACCCTAATGGAAATAGTGTGGTCTGTAAACTGGGCAGGTCTCGACAACAGGGCATGCTCACCAATTGCTTGGTTACAGCTCTTCCCTTTTTTCTATCTTCGTCGCGTCTTTGTCGTACTATCGTGGCAAGGTCCTTCTCGTGACTTGAGGTTTCTTGAATGACTTGGCTATTTCTCTGAGTAGACTGTTCGCCTTCGCTTGCCTCCTCCTTGCCAGGTGCCTGAACCTTTTCTTCATCCTCTTCACTGACCGTGCCCTCACTTGGGATAGACTGAGATGCAGACTCGTCCTGTTCAGGTAAATTACCAAGAGCATCGTCCTCTTCTAACTTCTTCCTCGACGTCTTGATGCCAACGTACTTTGGATCTATGACGCTGTCAAGATGGCGACGAAGGGCCGAAGGCCTGAAGTACTCCGTTAGCCTTATCTAGGCAGGGTAGGTATTAAGGTGCACCCACCCAACTTCAATGTAATGTTCCCGCGCTTCCACCACATCTCCTGGCAGGTCCGGTGAGCCACCCTGTTCGTCCTCAGGATCAAAGTCTGAAATGATTGGTGAGCGCGGAGTGATGGATGTCCATGCAAACCGCTTGCCTGCTGGGGTGGACTCATCTATCTCTGCAATTTGTTGTGCTAGAGATAGGCCTAGATGGAAAGAGAGTCAACAAGGAACGACAAGAGCAAGCAGACGACGGACGTGACAGATATTGAAGAGACATGAGAGATATTACCTTAGGGTTATGGTTAGTTAATTGAAGGCCACGTGCCAATAAAATAATGGCAAGAGCGCATCCTCTTTCTTTCTTCCAAACGCCCACAGGGCCGTAATCTTCTCTCGTTCTTTCCACTTTTTCAATCTGGATCCTTTTCAGACTTACCCATGTCCATTTGTTGCAGAACATGGTCAAAAGTACATCATATAGTGCGTACCCCCCTTCCCTTTTGTCCCCCGAAATCTCGGATGGTTGCCTCATCAAATCAAACATTCCTGATTTCCTCGAGGCGAGGCTAATTTGTTTTATTATGCCATTACCTCACTTTTCACTCTGATGCCCCCCCGTTTTCATCTTCAATCGATAACCGCCAGCCTCGCTCTCCTACGCTTGTCCTCTCCCCGTCCCATATCTCTCACACCATTCTCCAGTTCGTCAAAACAAACAGACTTCCGCAATGTCGCCTCCTCACGCCAACACCTCGGGCATAGTCTCATCTATGCACCAACTAGACGAAGACGACGACGACATTTGTCCTATATGCGAGGGTGCTTGCACGTGCAACAACAAAACCGCCCCTCCGATCCCTGCTCCCTTTGCATCCAGCAGTCGTCAGACCCACATTCAAATCTCATCCCAGTCGCTTCCTTTGCCATCTGTTCATGCACACCCTGCTACCACGGCACCGTTAAAAATAAAACTCACCATTCCCGCCGCCCTTCTCTCACGGAGTCGTTGCTCTACCTCAGACGACCCCACAGCTCCCTCCAAAAAGCAAACCAAATCCACAAATCCATTCAGTCGATCCAAACGCGATGCGCGTCCACAAAACGCCAGAAACCGTTCGACTGTTTACCCCGCCGCTACCTCAAAATCGAAGCAAAAAAGGGTCTCCAAGCCCACATTCCCGGCCAAAGGCATGACCGAAGAGTTTCCAAGTAACGTGAAAGTTGGCGGCTGCGATGACCCCCGGAGCGGTGCCGATTCCGCATCCTCTCGCAGGAGTCACGACAGAGGCGCCGGCAATTCTGCAAAACCTTATAGTCAATTCAGCCAAAACCAGGGTTTTCTCACATTTGTCTCTGCTGACGAATTCTCCTCTGCAAATGAGAGTTCGGCTGGCTCCAGCTCCAGCTCTGAAGAATCCGAGCTCACAGAGTTTTCTGATTCGTCAATCGCGGAAGAAGAAGAGACATATATTCGAACAACGGAGGAACAGCGCGCCCGCGCCCATGACAAAGCGAGGATCAAGCGCGAACTGCTTGGCGATAGTACAACGAACAGAAACGAACGTCGAAATGATTGGGAGATTCAGTCTCGGAAAAAGAGTGTCGGTCCCAGTGACGACGGCATGGATGTTGATAGCGATGAGACCGATGATGAAGCAGAAGGTGTCGAAGAGGACGAAGGGAACGATGATGAAGACGAAGACGAAGACGATGTCGGGCCTGTGCGGGGGTCATACGTTGGCATCGCGACTGGCTGGTCCGGAGATGAAGAGTCGAGCTTCGACGCTGACCTTTTTTTTGCTGGCTTAAGCGACTCGGATTCCGGCCCGGAAATAACCACCATCCCCGACCAAGATGTTGCTGCCACTGAGGACGATTCTTCAGATATTGGGCCATGTGTCCTCGCTCAGGGTACCTTTGATATTACTGAGGGCTGGGATGGCTCTGTAATTTTTACCAACGGACTTCAAGATGGCCAAGGACTCCTCGACTGGGACTTTGAGGCCAATGCCGCCCAGCTCCTAATCGAGGCTGGTACAATGTCCGAATCCAACTCTGGTTCAGACATTCGAATGGTCGAAAGTGAAGGTGACATGGGCGGCAGTGAGGATGAAACCGATGGCCTGGAGGAAGTGGAGAGTAATGACGGGGACACTACAGAGGAGGAGCTTGTTGATGACCATGGTCTGCCTACGGCCCGCGCAATGCGTCTTTTCCGTCCCCCAGTGGCTCCGCTTTACGCCATTGACCCTCTCTCCACAATGAACCTTGGACCCCATGTCGGAGATGGCCTTCCTAACCAGTCTCCACGGCCTTCAGACATCCTTGCTGCTTGCGAATTTGGGGATGAGGATGATAACGCTCCAGAGCCTCCTATGAGCGAGATTAGTAGTACGATCCTCAGCGCCTCATCTGACCGAGGAACGCCACGACCCCCGCTTATGGGCATGTTTGCGGCTTCAAAAACCAATTCGCTGCGCCGCGCCATTATCGATGGAACTCGCCATGCCGCTCCTAGTCCATTCCAGAGGAATAGGCGGCGTCGCCTCTCTGAATCTGTTTCAGCTCGGAGTTTCAGTAGAGTGCGTCTCATATCCTAAGTTTCTCCTGCACCCCAATGCTAACTCGTTGTACAGGGCCGCGACAGATCTCTTTCCCTTTCTCATACATCGTTGGTTACAACGCCTGCATCCTTTGGATTACCAAGCCTTTTCGACGAGCCAACCCTTCTTGCATCCCCTAGCCTCCCCCCTGCCGAGCCTATCCGTTTAGATGACGTTCTTGACACCTCTATCCTCGACTCTGATACCGTGGATGCGCCTACCATCTTGGGACAGTTCCATGATACCATCGGCGATCCTGAAGCCAGTGCGACCGATGACGGTGAGCAATATCTTCAGAGTCTTAGCCGCTGGGACCGAATTCCTATGGGTACTTTCCGACGTACGCGAGAAAACGGCCCATTGAGCGATAGTGCAGCAGGCGAACTTGCATTTGGCAGTATTATTCGTAACAGCCCATTTAACGGTGTATGGCCTTCGGATGGGAACCATGGCCAGCCCTCTGGTTCTCCTTCAAGAAAGGGCAAGGGAAAGAAGAGAGGGTCTCAAACCCGACTGGAGATGGACATCTCTCCTGTTATTTTACCCGTTCGCGACCGTGACGGTGACCATACCCCTACTGGACATGCAGCTGGCCAAACTCGTCACGGCCCTCTACATTCCAAGCCCCGCAAAGACAAGGAGTCACGCAGAGATAAAATGGTCAAACGGAAGACCCTGATGGGTACTTCGATTGGTCGGCGCCATCAGCAATATCATCACCACCATAGCCACCATCCAAATTCAAAAGGGCGGGCGTCGGGTAGCATGCAGCGCACGGGAGCTTTCAGCGGTGGCTCGGTTCCTCCTCTGAATCTCTAGATGCGTGATATTAATACTACTCTTTGCATCTCCAGTGGAGTCAATGCAGCTGATTTCCCCCATCCCAACAGTTACCGATTTTTGTATCCATTGTTTTAACTGTCATGTTCGCACTCTGTCCATTGTCCATCCCTCCCTCTTTCTTCTCTTTTAAACTACCTACTGTTATTCTGAACTCGCGAACGACCTGCATTTCACATCACTCCTACCGTGTCTTGGAGCATTTGACGTGTCATATACTCCCCACAGTTCCCTTACGATGACGTCCAAATTATTGTATTCCATTCATGAGTCCGTTATATTCTATCATGGTTTCGTATTCCCGTGTTTCTTGATCCTTACCTTGTAATGACTGGTGCAGTGTAAAAAAGGGCCGCTTGTTGCTCGTACATACTGTAGGTTTTCCCAAGGGAAATAAATTCGCGGGTTCTTCAAAGCAAGCTGCCCAATTGAGCTCGGTTGTGGGTAATGACCTATCACCGGGCCCAACTGATTTGACATGTTGGGAAACCGCAGACTTTCTCCATCGGCCCCATGGTCTCTAAGCTACAGAATGACTATGAAAGTTCATGCATGTTCATGCCGTGCAGGTATGATTCGTAGCGCAATTCGCAGCGTAAGCTTAACTTAGTTGTGCGGGCATCGTCACGTGATCAGTTTCCTTAATAAGCCACAACCGTGAATGCGCGCTCTGTCTTCGCCAAAATGAACAGCCACCCACACGCGAAAAGTGCGTCACAGGCTAAAGAGAGGAACTATGCCCACTTATCTAAAAGTCTTGCACGCCTCTCGCGCGCCATGGGCAAGACTGCAGGCCTCTTCGAGCAGCTGCACCTTGACTTGAACGCGATGCGGACTTTTGCTGGTATTCACAGCGCACAGTGAGCTCCATGAACCCCAGAACATTCTCACCCTGAGATTATTGTTGTACACCATCAGGTTCATGACCGTGGCGGCAGAACTTAATCCCGATCGCTATGCTGAGGAGCAGGAGAAAGGGGGAGACGGACAAAAGCCATGATGACTTACCGTGTGCGCGATACTTTGAGCCTTCACATTCTAGGTGAGTCATTTGTTCTTGAGTCATCTATTATCTCGGACGCTGACGCTATCCGTGCCGAAAAGCCCATATGAATTCGTTACCACTGTACATCCACCATCAGACCGTCGGTTGGAATCTGTTGCCTTGTGGTCAGGCAAGGATATACCCGCGGGGATACCCATGAATGCAAAGTTATCGCTTTTTGTCCTCAACATGCGGTTCTTGGATGGTCTTTTTGTTCTCGTGGGGTCAAATGGACACGATCACCTGTCGGCATCTTCCTCCTCTGTTGAACCTCTAATGACGACGGCGCTTGCCCTTGATCCGACCTGATGGATACAAGGATTGGTCATGATTCTTCTAACGAAGCTCTACTGCTCGCCAGACTGCGTGAACACGTGCAGAAGGCCTTTTGTTTTCAGAGCGCCGCAAGGCTCCAGCACGTCAAATTTCCCCATCATGACAAGCAGGTGGTGGAATCAGAACGAATCCTCAGAAACTCGGCGCGACCTAAACCCTTTGTGTCTACCGTTTTTGAAAGTGTCTTCTCTCCGATGGCGTACTTATATCTCCCGCCAGAGAGGGGGGCCAGCCTATCTATATCACGTACTCGGTGAAACGCGGTTACCCGTTTCGATTATTTTGCTCCACGGAAACAAGAGTGGCAGTCGAGCCGAGTCGTGAACGTGTTGTTGCTTGTGTGTATGGGCGAACGGCGCAATCTACGGGACAACAATATAATTGTTGGGGGGGAGGGTTGGGCAATAGATCCATCGCGAGCACGGTGGATCATTATTTTCCTTTCCGTAATTACATTCTGGATTCGATCAACGGTACCAACAGCCCGTTTCCACCGCGCTCCAAATTTCTCGCAGAAAAGCCATGATAAGGCCGTCTTTTGTGTCACAGAAGGGGGATTGAAGTGCGAAACCGTTCGCCTCCGATGGCAGAATCGGAAGTGTTTGAACATACTATATCGGCAGAGCCACGTGGCCGCGTGGTTTGTTAGAGTTGAACGCGAGCGGCATTGCCGAGTCGGGCTTGTTCAAAGAAAAATGTAACTTCAATCCCATCGACTCCGATGCTGTAAACAGTAGTCATATGCCAGTTGGCCTTACTGCACCAGGCAAGGCTGTCCGCTACTTTTCCGAGCAATCACGTCTAGCGGCGTGCTCCAACATTTACAGGGTACTCAACAAGTCATCGAACACTCACGCACGGCGCTTACACATGGCACCTGTTTACTATACTTCTCGCAGACGCTCTGTAGAAACATGCCCCACGAAATGGGGGCGCAAATGATCTTGATAGTCAGTGCAGGGTTGAGTGAACCGAACGCGTCTCCAGCAAGGTTTTGTCCGTCTACACGGATCGAACAAGACCTCGATTTTCCACGTGAGTTGGTATCGCGTGGAAGGATGAATATCCAGGCACAGCAGCTGTCTGTGCAATTGTCTCCAATACATCGTACGACGTGGGGTGCAATAACCTCCGAATACAGTCACCGTCGAGAATTGTGATGGACCCGCCATGATAGTAGTAGCCAATATGATGACTCCACTCACAAAACCTTCCTGGGCTTTCTCGTAGCGCCGCTGTGGGACAGCAGTTTTTTTTTTGCAGCCGGGATTGGCCTCTTCATATTGTCCATCTCGAGTCTGCGGATTCCACGGAAAAACTTGACCCACTCAACAATAAAGAATGCTGATCATGGGGTGCAACATCCTCGCGCGTTTTGTGTCCACCCTGAGGCTGCCACGGTCTGGCGAGGGTTACGACAGACTCTTCGCCCTGACCCTGCCACAGCGGCCGTCCGCGGGATTTAGTAGGCAAGAG
>Ga0137358_10000346_pt1 | contig 20411 bp, 28 predicted proteins | sample Mad1_20_16metaG_FD_105551 | JGI IMG/M metagenome (GOLD analysis project Ga0137358, IMG submission 105551) | Vadose zone soil microbial communities from Angelo Coast Range Reserve, California, USA - Mad1_20_16 metaG | ecosystem: Environmental > Terrestrial > Soil > Vadose zone | place: USA... | reverse complement strand
GCTCTCTTCCTCGGAGCTCGCGTCTTGGGCGCCGTTACGTCCTTCTCTGGCTCGCTCAGTGCCTTTGGAGCAGCAGCAGTTGTAGTTCCCTTGCGCGCTCCACGACCACCTTTAGCGGCAACTGCACCCGATGGCAATGGGACTTTCTCAGGCTCCTCTTCTTTAACATGTATCCGTTCTGGCGTATTCTCCTTTTCACCAACTGTCCGCGCGGCACTCTTCCCCGACGATGCGCCCACGCCTACACGAGCGACCACACGTCCTTTGCCAGCGGTCGTGGCAGTTACGGTCGTGGCGCGATTTGAGGCTGCGCCAGCTGCTGTGCCGGTAGTTGTTCCGACGTTGGCTGTGGGTGTCCGCCTGCCTCTAGGGGCAACGCGCAGCGTACCTGTGACTGCATCAGTACCGGTACTCTCATCCTCCATCTCCGCAGCAGCAACTTTAGTCTTCCCACGTCGCCCACGGACAGCCCCTGTCTTAGCCGTGGACTTGGACTTAGCCCCAGCTGGAGGCACCTTCGGATGTTCGGCAAGGGACAGATCCGGCCCATCCTCCGCGGGGGTTTCTAGCGTTACATCAGCAGCCTTTTTGGACTTTGCACGAACGCGCCGCTTGGTCGTGGTGGGGGCAGGTGCTGGTGCTTGCACTTCTACCGATTGACTACGCGTTCTCGTTACACGACGTAGGCCGCTCTTCGAGGGCTCTGCTTCCGTTTCCGCGTCAGCTTCCGAGGCAGCTCCGGTTTTTGTACCCCGTGTTGTCGTCTTGCGCGTGGGCTTGCTCGGTTCGGTGGGCTCACTCTCCGTGAATTCGGTAGACTTTGTGGCCGCCCGTGAACGCCGAGCAGGTCCTGGTTGAGGGACAACGGGGTTAAATTGCTCAGTGACCTCTGGGGTTTTGACTTTCCTCGTCTTGCTCGCCAGTTTGGTTGGCGCCACGGCCGTGCCCTGGGGTGATGCTTCATCAGTACTTGACCCGGATTTGACAGAGATAGATAATCATCACCTTCATTTCGATCGCAGCTTTCCGACTTGTTTGCCTTGCGATCGAGCCTTTTGGTGCGTTTGCACCGCGCTCCGAAGATTTATCCAGTGGGACATCTGACATCATCTCGTCATCCGCGAATTGCGCCGCGTCAGTGGGCGTTACTCGGCCATCGCGCATAGGTCGCACGCTTGACGTCTTTACCGCAATTCGAGAACCTGGTTTCACTGAGGTATCCGCCGAAACCAAAGACTTCTCCTTGGGGCGCTTGACACTCTGAGAGGGTGCATGTACCTCTGCCGTGCTGTTCAATTCAACCTCGTCGCTCTGCTGCGTGGTTTCTCTGGAATTAAATTCCACCGGGGTCGCGAGCATCTCGCCAACGCCTTCGAAGACCAGTGTGTTTGGTTCCCATTCTCGTGCACGATTGAACATCTCGCGCATCCCGTCCAGGCGAGGAGTCTCGGGATTCTGCGCACGCTCTGTTCTGAAAAGCCTGCGAACACCAGCGTAGGACGGAGGCATATTCCCAGCATGATTCTCAAAGAAGACATGCTTGAGATCTGACATGTGTGGTGTGGCAGGAAATGACTGCGCGGGCTTGCGAGGATCCGTTTGGAGAGGAATAGGTTCCTCTGCGGTCGCTTCTTTTTTAGGTATCTTGTCTTGTCGTCCTGCGTCTTCGTCGTCTTCCCCCGATCTGTTCAATACAGGAACGTCGAGGATTGCCTCTGTTTGCATGCTTCGCCTGCGCTGCATGCTGTCTACTACCTCTTTCATCTTTTCGAGCAGCGAAGTAGTCTCTGTTTCTTCTTCTTCTTCCTTGATTGGAGCCCAACCCTTCGACGGGGAGGTAAGGCTAGGCGCAACCTTCGCCACCGGTGTAGCAGTACCGAATGAGCTGCGTCGCGACCCAGGAATAGTTTCCCCAAAGAACATGTCGGGTTGAGCCAGAGCAGAACGTCTTCGCTCCTTGATTGCCTACAATCGAAGCATGTGAGCCAAAATCGGGTTTCAACTGTGAAAAATAGGCAGACCTGTCTTTCTGAGTCACTAACTCTTCGTTGCGCCAGTTCTGTACCTTTGCTCGGACTGCTCTGTTCTGGGTCTGGGACTGGGACTGGGACCCGCCATGATCTGGTAACGTTTGCCCGGCCAACACTGCCCATAGATATGCGCCCCCTGACACGGTCCGCAAGACTGAGACTTCCGTTGGCTTTGGGGACTTGTGGAGTCAAGAAGGCTAACGGCCTCTCTGGACGTTGGGGGGTGAATTGACGAGCAATTGAGAAAGCCTTGATTCCAAACTCGCTTTCAAGCTTAGCTTCATGTTCAGGGGGAACATCACCCAAGTCTTCTTCACCTTCGGCGTCTTGCAGCCCTTCGTCTTGATCTTTGTCATGGAGGGTGAGGTGAGCATCATATTCGCCATCATCACCAGTGGGACGCGCCTTTAGAGCAGGAAAAATAGGTCAGACAATAAATTTGCTGGTGATCAATTGATCAATGTAGTTCTTACCTCGAGGAAGTCCCCCTCCGCGAGCTGGTTCTTCTCTGGAGACTTTGAACGAGATCGGAGAGCCTGGAGGCCACCTTTGAAAGCCTCGAGCCCCTTACGCCACCCGAAGCTGGGTTCGGAATCCAGACCCGGGTCTTCGCCATCGCCATCCTCGTAAGCCTCTTCTTCAAACTCTTCGATGTCAGCATTGTCATCCTGATCGCGCTGACCTTCCTCGTCTACTTCCATATGTTCTTCAATTGGTATGACGTGCTTTTCCACTTCGCGCTCTTCTTCCTCTTGCTCCTTCTCCATCTCGATGCGCATCACCGCACGTTGCGCAGAGCGGATCAGTACCGCGCGGTGTAGTGACGGTCGTCCAAGTCTTCGCCGTGGTGTCTGGAATTGTTGCAACTGATGCGACGGAGAGAGTGGAAACGCAGGAGCCGGATATGGGCCGCCCATTTGGGGCGCATGAATAGGACTTTGCATAGGGTTGATGAAACCGGATAGTTCCGCTCCGCTTTGAATACTGAGGGGTTTTGGTTGGGGTATATGCTGGGGAACGTCGACTTCTTCCAAAATGACGAGATCCTGTTCTTCCTCCACGACCTGCGGGCGGTCTCCCTCGACAAGTCGAATGGGTGTACCATATTCTTCCTCTTGCTGATCGCCATGCACCTGCCGGGGAGTTGTTTGTTTGGCGTGTTTCAACGGCGAACTGTTTAACCGGATGGGCGTCTGCAGCATGCGCAAGTTGACGCGAGGATCGGGATCAGGGCGCGGCGTGAAGACCTGGGCGCTCTGGATCATGGAGAGCCTGAGTACGCGTTTTTGAGCGGGTTTAGACACATTTGGCAGTGGGGTGAAAGGGATGACTGGACGGAGTGCTTTGGGTGGATATTCGAAGCGAAACCGTTTCTTGTTTATTTCGATCTCCGAGTTGTTTGTCAAGGGGACGAGAGTATGGGACGTCGCTGATATGGGGAATACTTGACACTTGTCGACAAAAATACCATGTAGTCCTAAGACTTGTATGAATGCCTAAAACCATAATTGTGAGCTATTTGAAGGTAAAAGGTGAAAGATAGACCGACTTTTCGCTCCTGAAAAATGACTTTGGCATGGAGAGGACTGACTGTAGGATAATAAAGCCGGACGCTGCACGATGGGTCGCAGCCAAAGGTGACCTCATCGTCGTCTATGGGGTAGGATGCTATGACGGCTTCTTCATGTCGTCTCATGAAACGCAGGACACCATAACTACCGAATGCTGAGCTGTCGTCCATTGTGGTTGTTTGATTCGGTCGATTGCAAAGTCGCGCTGAATTCACAAACACGGTTCACACACCCACGTCATGTGATCGTGTACTGCCTGCTAGAGCTACTAACTAAAATACACTACACAACACTACACGACAATTTCCTTGTCAACGAGACAACGTAGATGTAATTGGAAGTCCAGGTCCAGACGCATTACTCCGCTGCGTTTGTAACCTGTTGCTACTGAAGATCCCCGACCCATCAGTATTGGACGAGATGCACTTGACGAGGACTCACTCATCAAAGTGTATACCACGCTTTGGATCTGCACGACGCTTGTCGAGCGTCTTCCGAACCTTGCTCTCTGGGCGCACTACGATGACGGGCACGGGGGAGTGTCTAAGACAGTACTTTGCTACGCCACCCATGCTTTGTGAGCCAAACGCGACTCCAAACGCCTGCTTCATCTTGCGCGCCCCTCGCGAACCAGCGATAACGGAATCCGGACGATACAGTGCGATGAGACGATCGATCGTCGTTGTAACCTTGCCTGCGATGTACTCGACGATGATAGACAACTTTCGGTCAGAGTCAACTTCCACGCATTTATCTTGTATTCGAAGCAAGAGTTCTCTGGCCTCGTCACGAACAACATCGTGATCCCTCTCTGCAGATGGTAAGTTCACCTGAGTGACAGCTTGCTCATGAATCAGGAAATTTTCCTACCCAGATCATCTTGGTCGATTCCACGAAAAACGACGAGTTCATCTCCATCTTGGACCAAGCTCTCAATAGTCCAGTCTAACGCCTGACGACCGCTGTCATCTGGACTGGATGCGCAAAGAAATACACGGGTGCTCGGGCTACGCTCATAACCATCGGATTTCGCTTGTAAGGTGAAGGAGAACATAGACGCAGCAGGGTTCTCGAAAGTATCAAAGGATACTTTCGGGGTGTAACCTTGGGACGCATTCAGGCCGGTAATGGTGGAAGCAGTAAGAGAATGCCTGGGAGACGAGGGCGAAAGGATGGTGGTAGAAGGCGAAGGGCTTGTGACAAGGAGGGGCCCGGGAGAGTTGATGGTGGTCGCAGGACTCGAGGCTGGAGGTGACAGCGAGAGAATGGAAGGCTGTGGGAGTGAAGGGACCGACTGTGACTGGGAAGGAGAGGATTGAGGCGAGGGTGTCGGGGACGGTGTTGACTTGATAGCTGAGCGGATCATCTTGTCTTGCTCTGCTCGTCCAAGTGCGTTTCCAAGACAAGCTCCATCTGACTAAGCACCGGCTCATCCCGCTACCTCCATGTCCACCTCGCCAAGCCCATCCCCCGTCTCCCCCATCCTCTCAAAAGATCCCTCCCCTTCATCAGAAAATGGGGAGGTAGACGAGGTAGAACATGCGGATGAGACGGCCGAACCACCCCGATCAACATCGTCGCCCCCAGAGGCGGCCGAGGCAAATACTGAGTCCAGCCTGGGACCTACATCCGCCTCTTCCAGCACGAGCATAAGCGCAGCTACGTCCACGCCCTCATCGGGGAATTGGCAAGCGATCTGGTCACCCGCACACAGCGCATACTACTTCTACAACTCGTCCACCAACGAAACTACGTGGGTGAATCCCTTGCAGCTTTCAAGCGCCGCCTCGGGCGATGCAGCAGCCCCCAACACCGCCCCATCTGCGTCTGCACCTGCGCCCGGGTCCGGGTCTTCCCCGCCCACAGGCGGCTCCGATAATCCAAATGCTCAAGAAGGCGACCCTTCTTCCTCGTCTTCAGCTCAGTCTTCCACCGGTGCGACACCTGTACCTGCCTCTATCGCGCAGATTTACGCCTTGCAGGAGGCCGCCGCCGCACAGGGCATCGACCCATCCCTCGCCTATCTTGATCCGTCTCTCACGGGGGGACCATCCGCGGCAGGCGGCAGCGGCACGTTCAACTACACCGCGAGATTCAACGCGCACACGGGCGCATTTACCCGACCCGATGGACGGGACCCGACGCACTTGTCAGAGTATGAGCGTATGAAACGCATGAGCTCCGTGTACTTTAACATGGAGCAGTGGGAGCAGGAAGTCGCGCAGAGAAAGCAACAGGAAGACGAAGATGCGGCGAATGGCAAGAAACGGAAACGACCGACTAAGAAGGACTTGGTGGGCAACATTTTATTTTTTGCGGCTTTGGTTCTATCTGGAATGCTCATTGGAACTTTTTGCAGGAGCGCTTCAAAGAGCAAAAGAGGCTGAAAAAGATCGCAAAGACAGCTTGGCTACGCACGTAGATTCTGGCGCGTTTCCGAGTTCTTACTTTCGTGGGCAGTTCATATTGGGACATTCGGTCATACCAGTCTTGTTGCAATCTTCATCCAAACCCATTCTTCTCCCAAAATGCCCTCATGCTAATATTTGCGCGTTGCCTAGCTCCGGACGGTAGTCAACGATCCCATTGAAAATAGTACCATGAATCATGGCATGGGGCGGTTTGTGTATACGACATGCTTAACAAATACACAGGCAAGTCAAATGTATCTCATCAACTTTTGTAGCAGTTCGTAGAAGGAATGCGTAAAAGAAAAAGTGCGAGAAAGTAACTGGCACTCTACTGCTCAACCGACTCAGAGGTCCCCGTTATTGGTGCAGGCGGGGGCTGTGCCTTGCGAACAACCAAATTAGCTTGTTGACTGTGAAAGGAAAAGAAGAGAAAGTCAGCAAGACCATGCCTAATCAAGGAATGTAAACGCGCGCACAGCTGAAGGCGTAACAACAGTTTCTTCGTAGCGCTCTGCATGTCAGTCCCGGCTTTGAGTGCGTGCGCATACAGCTGCGCGCGGTGGTTCGTAGAGCGCGCCCGTAGGATTTTGTTCTGACTGTCGACGCGACCGAAGATCTCCCCGCGCTGGATGAGCGCAACGACCTCCCTTTCCGTATCTCCGACCGTCCACCCGAACGCAGCGCTCATACGCTCAAGCCGGATCGTCGCGAACGGCTGGAAATAAAGCACGACTGCGCGGGAGCGGATGAGTGCCGTGAGATTCCCGACGTGTGGGCCGAGTAGGGGGTCAAGCAAATAACGAGCCTGAGGCCAAGCAAAGCGCATTATGGTCAGGCGAGAAATGACAAAACTGACAACAGTGCACAGTGTCACTGATCGAGCACTCACAGAGTATTTGTCTAGAAGCCCTAGTACGGCGCGGAAATTGCTCGTCATCCAAGCGTCCAGAAGTTCTTTCATGCCATCTCCTTCACCCGCCAACCCCTCACTTTCAATTACCCTCGCTTTGAGCTCAGAGCGTCCTAAAGTCGCAAGCGCACAAAGCGTCGCATACACCGCGATATCGCCCACCGAAACGATGGTACCGTTCCAGGGCGCAAGTGCCGCCGCCGACATCGGCTGGAGGAAATCGTGCATCGCCTTTGCATAATTCCCGTTGGCTAGGTGCGAAAGCGCAGTGCAAAGTGCAAGTTTCGCTTCGACCGATTGGTGCAGATCTACCTTTTTTGATCCACTGGTTCCCGCACCTGCAGCGCTTGACCCGTAAGCTGAGGATGAGTGCCCGGATGTACCGATGCTATCCAGAGCGGACTCGGCCTTGAAGACGTAGGTCGGTATGTGTGAAAAGCTGCGCTGTTCCAGGAGAAGCTATCAACAGTAAGTCGTTAGCAAGTCCCCACAGCAGAAAAAATGAGGGGAGCAAGGCTACCTCCAATACGGAGAGGCACATTTCGAGCATGTCTTGCGTCGACGAGCAGTATTCACGCGACTTGGTGAGGTGACGCAAGGAGCCTTCAAAGCTGCCCGTCGCACGGAAAAACGTGGACAAGTCTCGATAAGCCATTCGGATGCTCTCCTTGATCATGTTACCGGTATACGTCTTTAGTTCTACTTCGAGTTTCCGACGCTCCGCGTTGTTACGTTCGTTGGTCTCTTCGACCCAAGCGAGATATGGAGAATGGTCGGGCAAGAGCTCCTCCATAGGTGGGAGCCTGATGCCCGGTCGAGAGTACACATTTTCATAAGTACCCAAGATGGTCTTGTAATATTCGGTGTCATGCTGTGTCGATGCGGTGAGGAGCTGGAAGGCGCGCTTGAACGCCTGTGGGGCAAGTGAGGGGGAGAGCGAAATGATGTAGATCAGGCGGTCCATTGCCGCTCGGCCTGCGTAGCTGTTATCCAATGCCAACTTGGCACGATACCAGAGAGGCTTACCAGAGTAACCTGCGATGTACGTGTCCAAGTCAAAGGGGTGTGCATCATCGACCAAAATGACCCCTTGCATCCTGCTGGACGAGGCTTCGTTTTGAGATCCGTGGTAAGTCATCTCTACTTCTTCAATGGGATCTACATCCATACTCGACATTTTGCGGAATGAGGGTTGCAAGTTGTATAGTTGACAAAGGACCTCACGCGATGCTACAGTAGACGCAAGGCGGAGGGGTCAATAGTTGTATGAAAGATATATATTAGTTGAAGATCCGAGGCCAGTATCGCGATCGAGATGCTTTGTGTCATACGACGTCCAGCAGCAGGTTATAGATACGCTCGAATAGCGTCGCCTGGAGAGGGGACTCACCAGTGGTCAATGTCTATGTCACGTAATCTTATCTTCCAGTCGTCAAAGGGGCCAAACCACACACAAATTTGTAGTAGTCGTGGGGTTTCCAGATCGTAAGGCTCGTATCGATACGCGTAATCGGCGTCTAAAATGCCCTGAAGGTCGTGGACAGTGAATAAGACGGATAAATGCCCCAGATGGCTGTACTGTTTTTGGCGGCCCGCGCATTCTGTCAGTCACCTCTGTCCCTGCCCGTGATCATGGCGCTCAAAAAATCGAATAGCAAACATGCATCCGCCTCTGCTATCAAGCCAAAAAAGAAATTGTCGGCTGCCTCCACCGTGGGTGCACCCGCCCAACACGATCAATCTAGCAGGAAGGGGAAAAGGGCGTGGAGGAAGAACGTTGACATTGAAGATCTCGAGGAGAAATTGGAGGGCCTTCGCGAGGAGGAGCGTACATTCGGGTGTGTGTTTTTATCTCTCAAATATTCGTCCAAGCTCGAATGTCGTCTGCAGGCTAACCCTACAGAAGAAAACAGACAGCGAGCTGTTCATAGTCGACACCAAAGGCGATGACAAAGGCATGGGCTCTCAACGCCTCACCCAACCCACAAACCATCTTATATATAATTTTTTGTTTCTCTCAGTTCGAAGATCTCTGCCACGCTTCTCCCGCACTACCCTGAGGTCACACCAAATAATCTCTCAGCGCTCTGCTGTCCCTGCAGTCCATGCACGGCCACGAAGGCCTCTCGTCAGCTCGCGCGAAAAAGAGCGGCTGCTCAGGATTGCGCGAAAAGACCGTAGGGGTCCATTAAACAGCATCGTAGACCCCTTGCAGCCGGGCGAGGGTAGCGCGCTTCTTGAAGTCTCTGAGGCCGTTAAACAAAGTGGGCAATACGACATGTGGTACGCACTCACAAAAACGGAATTAGAAGACGGTGCCAAAGTCAAGGTATGCTCATGTCGCGCCTTTCTCCCTCACCAAACTAAAAAATGCCTGTCTTGATTCTTCTTGTGTAGGCACCGGATGTCCCCAACCCCCGTGCGGCGATTGCGTTACCTGCAGTTCCTGCCCCACACGCAGGGACGTCGTATAACCCACCCGAAGCGGCACACACTGAACTCCTCCGCGCTGCGCACGAAGCCGAACTGCGTCGTGTGCAAGAAGCAGAGGCGCTCGAGGCGACCAAAGCGCGCATCCTCAGTGCACGGCACGCAGGCGGCGGCAGCGGCGATGGTGGAGCGCCGGGCATGCTGATAGACAAACCCGGGGAGGGAGAGGAGGAACAGGAGCACGCTGACCCGAGTCAGGATGGACTAGATGCTGCTGCCGAGACAAAAATGTCTATGCCACAACGCAAGACCAAGCAGCAAAGACGAAAAGCAGAGAAACTGCGTGCCGAGGTACTTGCATTCACACACCCCCCCTTCCACCTGTGAAAAACATTTTTAGAAACAATCCCTCTTGGAGCGCACCCTGCGTAAACGGTTGCACGCGTCTGTCAACACTGTTAAGACCCTGCGCAAGACTGCTGAGAGGACGCAGGCAGCACGAATCAAGGCGACCGCGGAACGTCGTGCCAAGCAGGATGCACGCCTTGCACAGAGTGGTCTCGCAGGACAGAAATTTGGCAAGCACGTTGTGCGCGAGGGGGAATTGGACGTGCAGCTCGGCGAGGAACTCAGTGAGAGTCTGCGCAGGCTCCAGGTATGTGCTATTATTCAGCGTACCATTTCTACGATGGGTGACGCTTGTTCTTCCGATGCCTCACCACTAGCCTGAAGGTAACCTATTCAGGGATCGATTTCTCAACATGCAACATCGCGCGCTGATTGAGCCACGTGTACCCGTACTGTTCGTGATTCCTTATCTTTTCTGCTGCTCATAGCCTGACCGGAATGTTCCTTGATACAGACCAAAAAAGCGCAGGAAGAGGACAGTGGAGTATGAAAAACATGCTTGGAAGCGGTTTGTCTGAGTGCCACGACCCTACCCCATCCATCATGAACTATGACATGTCCTTCCCTCTTATCACCTCCACATCATTCTCCGTCCCATCACGAAAACACAGAGTGCAGAGAGACAACATGTATAGAACTGTGGTTATCACTGTATCCTACAACCTAGATAGTATGTCTCAGGCTCATCGAAGGGATGGGGTATTATTAAGTCGCGGAGAGCGTTCTAATGGATGTCCGTCCGAGAGTCCCTTTTGGCCTGGGCCAGGCCAAAGCCACTATCTACTGTACCCGAGCTAACGCTTCTTGAAGCTCCTGTCATGCTGAACCTCAACAGCGTGAGGCGATTTTGCCTTTTCAGTCACTTCTTCCCAGACCGGATCGACGTCGGGCCCGTCAAGATCACCGGCGCCGTCCCAGCCCCAACACCATACTAGCGCGCGTGATCAGTGCCATGTATCGCTCATTAAAAAACGCGCACGCACTCTCATGTGGACCGGGCACAAAGTCAATCGGTTCACCCTCCTCTTCCGTGAATAGACGATCGTGGGGGCCAAACCATGAACGGTCCTGTGGATCCGTGCGAGGGTTGTCCGGGAGTCCACCCAAACGGACATAGCCGCGGATCGCGGTCAAATTACGTCGCGACGGATGAATGATATCATATACTTTCTGTAGTGCCACGGATGAGAAAATGGCGCACGTGCGCACAATAACAACGAAAGATTTATATGACCAATGGAGATAGCACGTACCCCGTCGTATGCGAGCTTCACCCGTGGAACCATCAGAATGCGACCGTAGCCTGCCTCCCAGTAATCGTTGCAAATGAGGGAACATTCGCTAGCGGAGCATTCACCCTCAGCGATGCGTGCCATTCGGAAGCGAACGCGCTTCGGCTGGTAAAATGGGGCGGGATCCAAGACGGCAATACCATTCCAGCAGGATTGGACCTGGACGGGGAGATGCTGCTGAAAGCGCATGGATGAGGAGCCATCATGAAATATTTCCTCAAACGGCGCGTTTTCGAGGGCGGTACCGTTTATATCGCGGGCTACCCAGTTATCGTAAAAGACGGGGGTGGCCTGAAGTAGCAGGATCAGATCAGCAACGACCGGGAACGCAGGGGAAAGGGGGTTGAGGTGGACATACCAGTTCTTCGTGGTACATATAATCTGTCGCGCACGTAATACCGGCGTTATTCAAACGGCTCTGGTAAATGAGTTCGAGGAGGTCGTCCATGCAGGGGAGGATGTCGTTCATAAAGATTATGGTATCGAAATACTCGTTCTCGGCGTTTCGCTGCTCGTGAAGGGGCACAAAGGCAGCATTGCGAACTTCAGCGAGATACTCGATACGGTGGTTGAAAGCTCCACGTGTGCGCTGCGATGTGCGGATGGTGACACGAAGTCCAACGGAGCGGGCGAGTGCGTCGAAAATGCGGAGGAGAGCTTTTGTCTGGTCAGTGGAGCCATTCTCGTAGATGGAGACAAAGACGTTGTGGTAACCAAGGAATGCTGAGACGCGGAAGAGGGTTGCGAAGAGGTCTGGGATGATGTCGAAGGAATTGTACAAGTTTATGGCAAAAAAGTACTTGTGCTCTCCACCGGAAAGATCACGACGACGACTATAGAAAGAGGCCTCTTCTTGACTCGGGCGAGGGTATGGGTCAAGAACACCAAGACCAAGATCAAATAGCCAAGATTTTGAGGCAGGGGGGTTGTGTCCAATAAGAGGGGCGTATCTATCGCGTGCTTGGCGCGCGTACAAGGGATTGAGGTTTCTGTTGCACTCGCGAGTGTAATGCGGTGAGAGGGTGCTAAGGATGTCGAGGACACGTCGACGCTGCTCGAGAGTTGGAGGGGTTGCTTGTCGGGAAGAGGTTGGTCGTGAGTTGTGTATGGGTGCATGTCCGCTACCACGCCATGACGTTGAGTAGGAAGTGAAATAGGACGAGGGAATACACAAAGTGATGAGAGCACCGAGGAGAATGCCAATGAAAACGGCGATGGACGTGGGCAAACGGCTGTTTCTCCTCGTCGCAGGGTGCATGGCTGTCGGGGGGGTAAGCGAAGCGAGTTGACGGAAAAGGCACCTTCTGCTGTTGCCCACCACAGTTCTTCTCATGTCCTCCACTCCCCCGTCCCCGGGCTCCCCTCCTGTTCTCATGTTTCCCCCACCGAAGTTGGATCCCTCTCCCTTGATGCAGCGGCGGACAGCTAAAAGTACTGCGCACATCGCACCACCCACACCCGGCATACCGTCATCCGAGATCCTCTCTTCAGTAGACAAACAACCCTCCCGCTTGAACCAACGCACCCTTGGTTTGCCAAATCGCATATGGCTTATACTCACTCTCTTCCTCTCCATCCTCCTCTTCACTCGCCTCATTCTCCCCTCACACCATCCAGACGCTTCATACTACCTTCGCAGCCATCCTGCTCCCTATTCACCCTCATTACACCCAATAAATTATTTCAATCTTTCCGATCCAGACGATGACCCCACGCAGAAACCGTTTCCCTTTTGCCCTACCTTCGGCAAGGGCGACACCCTCGCGGAAAAGTATGGTCCTCTCGCCATTTCAAAAAGCTGGCTCCACCTAGGCAGTGGCGCTCGAGTACAGCAAGTTATACATAAGGCCCTTCTTGGCCAGCCCGTCACCATCAGTATTATTGGTGGTTCTGGTGAGCACATCTGGCAGCCTCTTTTTTCTTGTGCTTGTGCTGACAAGTACCCAGTTTCTTCGTGTCACGGTGCAGGGGATGACCCAATCGCACCTGAGTGCTATCCCTCTCGTTTCTTCCATTGGTGGAATTCCCTCTTCCCCCATCCCGCCTCTGAGCTCACCAATGGTGCCATTCGCAAAACGAACTCAGAGTATTTTGCCTTCTGCAGTGCTCACCATCTCCCAGACTATACTGATCTTGTGATCATCGAACTTGATTCCGATGATAAACCGCACGTCATTTTCTCAGCCTGATCCTTACACTGTATGCTAATAACCCACACTATAGTGAATATCAAACACTCGATAACTTTGAGTTGCTTGTGCGAACTATCCTTCTGCGCCCTGACTCCCCCGCTGTGCTTGTCCTTGGTCACTTCTCGACGCAAGTGCACCAAGAGAGTGGTTTTGCTGGACCAGACCACTGGCACAGTGTCGTCTCACAATTTTATGATGTACCTCACATTAGGTGCGCTGCCGTGCCCCATTTACTCCTTGATCTCTACGACGCTCACACGCCGCACCACTTCACTTGAAATAGCTCCAAAGCCGCTCTATATCCGTCTTATATTACGTCACCGTCCTCTATCTCTCGATATTTTGTCGACCCTGTCCTGGCCAGTACCGCGGGCCACGGTCTTCTCGCCGACATGCTTATCGCATATATCCAATCTCAGGTCTGCGTAGCGTGGAGCGCGGCGCGAGGTTCAGGGGCCGCTCTGCCCGTATACTACCCACTTGGAGCGCAAAATGGCAATTCGCCGAAAGACGCGACGGGCCTGTTTGGCGGCAAGGGCTTGCGCAAAGGTAATGACGACCCCGACGCGCCGCGGCCGCGGCCAGCAAATGGCCACCCTCCCGGCCTGCAAGTACCCGTATCCAGAATCGGCGATCGACCTTCGGACTTGAATTCACTTGAGTTCGAAGAGATCGCGCCGATGTGCGTGTCAGCCAACGATCTGGTGAATCCCCTCCCTCCGTCGCTTTTTCAGGGCTCCGGCTGGCAGACGTACCACCCACCACCGACGGGCGTCCCCATGACGGACAGCACGTCACATTATTGGTACAGCACGCTCCCGACGAGCCGGATGCGCCTTCCGCTCATGGTCGGCGCGGGCGACGTCGGCATTTATTATGTCCGTGAACCGCGTGCGGTGCTTGGGTCAGAGGGTAGCAGCGCGGTCGAGTGCTGGGTGGATGACAATTACGGCGGCAGGGTCGTCATCGATAACGAGAGTGATTCGGACTCGGAAGAAGCCACGTAGGTCTTCTCATTTCATCTTGCCGTCTTTTGAGTACTGATGGATCTTCAACAACAGGTTGCAAATGATTGACCACTACGTTGCGAAAGGTTCCCACTATGTAGAATGTGTGTTGCTAGGTACAGAGGGTGTCAGCGTCCCACCTTTCAAACTTATTGGAATATTTACGACGTAAGGGTGCCACGTTCCATATCACATTGTCCGGGACTTCTTCCGTACCATTGTACATATTTTCAAGTGGGTCTATTGTGTAGAATTTTATACAGAGTAGGTCAGAACGGGGACAAATTAATTGCTTTTTTTGGGCGTGGCCTCTGATAGTCGCCCTCACCAAAGATAAAAGACATCGCGTGGAATGAGTTTAAACCACCAATGAACGGGCAACATGACCAGGACCGAGTGTGCGCGGCAGTATCGTTGAAGACATCCGGTCTTAATACAAAAAAATGTGGTGGCAGAACGAATTCTCAAGGAGTCAAAAACAGCACATGGTGTAAGATTTAGGCATGAGTCTTGCGGGTGTTTCTTTTGTTTTGGGGGCATAAATGTAACGGGGTGACAGAGAGAGAGGGCACATAAGACAGAAGAATAGCTAGTGCACAAGGTGTTTACTCCGCATCTACTGTCACGGTCTGAAGACCCTATCACACCGACAGGTCAAAACAACCCGCCTTGAGACGTAGCGATACAAGACTTACTTTGAATGTCTCTACGGGGACGTGTGATGCGTATGTGTAAAGCTTCTCCTTGGCATTCTCCTCGTCATTGCGTTTCCCTGTAGAACGTATTACCAATAAGATATACAAGACGAGGAAGAGACAAGTGTTGCTTGTGGGCGAATAGTCACTGCGCCAACAAGACAGAGACCAAGGAGAACAACACTCACGCTCAAGTTTTACACGGACCCTGTGAGGAACACTCTTGATTCCCCTTTCCCAGAGGGCCTGGTTTAATTTGGGATCGATCCGAACATCAGAAGTACCCATCTCCTTCTTTGCGAAGGCAACGACAGATTTGACGGCGGTAGGAGCACGCTTCTTGAACGAACGACCGTGAACATATTTGTGGAGATGGATGGTGTATTCTCGTGTGACGACGTCCTGAAGTGCAGAACGTGTCTTTCCCTAAAGGCGGATATGTGAGCAGTGGAAATGACGATTAGCCCATCGTCGCCACGACCGTACCTTTGTGTTTTTCTTGGTTCCCTAGTTCAGAATATGGCAATTAGTGTTAAATACTGCGGGGAATGTGAGCAACACGTACGACCATATCCGCTGAGGACTGAGGATGATAACTCGATAAACGTGAGTACCCAATAAGGTTCGAGTAGGTAAGAACTTTACAGTTCACGGTCGGCCAGTGCCGAAGACAAATGGGGGTAATGAAGAATTTGACTAAGTTACTTTGCGTCAGGCCACGTACGCAGGCCAATCAAATTGTCGGGTTCTGGCTGACTCTGGCTGCTGAGGACTCCTGTAACTGGCTGGATTACTGTATTGTAAACCAAAGTCTGGAGCTCAGCCGATCTGTGGCGCGTGAAAAGATCAGAGGCGCCTATCAAAAATACAAGACGTCGCCTGGTTTGTCTTCCATAATGGCTATCCCTTTGTCCCTATACAGTCCTATCCTTTCATCGAAAGTTTGATGCGTTGAATTTTCTCTCGCGGATGTTATCTGCCGTCGTGGCCACGATAAAGGCCCGCTGTCAGAGTTCGGGTATCGAGGTCCCGCTGCAATTCAAACAGACTTCAGCGCTCTGTCGTAATACCCTTTTTTTAAACACCGTCAAGTGAGGACATTGGAACGTTGACGCATATTGTGGCTCAAGGTCCAGGGATTGCCATTTTCCATTTTCCCCCTCACCCCTGGTTTGGCATTCGCAAAACGTATATAAACCCCTTCCCTCCCTATCGTCGGTACCTTCGATATCTCCCCGAGCTTGACCCTCTTTAAGTTCCCCTTTCCACATACGACTCCCGAAAATGCGTGCTATTCTCAGCCTCTTTATCGCTGGATTGATTTCCACCGTGTATGCGTCCATGCTTTATCCCCGTGCTGTCCCTGGGTACCCAGGTTTGTACCTTTCCCGACGCACCCAACATCCCTTCCTCAAACTGACATCCCTTCGTAGCTTGCGCTCAGGGTTGCTTGGCCAATGCTACGTCTGCCAAATGTCAACCCGGAGAAGTTCATTGCCTGTGCCTGGACACACAATTCGTCAACTCGACGTCCACATGTTTCGCAAATAACTGTAATGGCACTGACCTCCAAGCCGCCGATAAAACAGCGAGGGATAATTGCGCTTTAGCTGTACGTTCCTTCTTTTACTCTTTGATAGGACTGAGTTGTTGATGGATCATGATGCAGGGCGTTACCCTCACATCATCTGGTACTGCTTCCGCCACTGCGGCTACGGCATCCGGTACTAGTAATAAATCCAACAGCGCTGAGTCGACTATGGTCAACATCATGGGCGGCGCAGCTGCTCTGGGCCTCGCAGTTCTTGCGCTTTAGGCTCCACTCAGGTTTTCGTTGATCTACCATTCGTTTTCGTTTTCACAGACACTGCCATTTTTTTCCGGTTGGGGATTCCCATTCATCGTTCTTTTAATTTCCACTTCGCATCTTATTCGTCCCAGGAAATGTAGCCTCCAGAGCAAAGGATGGAACAATTCTTCTGGTGTTGCTTTAAACGTGACGTTACGAAGATCAATTAGCATCATATACCAACACCACACATCGCAATCGTTCCCATCGTAAAGCTGTATTGCGAGGTAAATATCCAGTAGCATAGTTGTCCCAATTCCTTACCACCCTGAACCACCCGAACCAATGATCATTCATAGTCACTATCGTTCCTGGGCCTGAGGTTGGTGCCGGGGGTGTACCGGTACTGTACTCAGGCTCGAGGTCAATACCGGACTGATGAAAACTTTCCTGCATTCCTCACCTGTCACCACTGTATAATTGATTGGATTTAGTTGTGTTGCGCGAGGCGCCAGAGAGGCTACTCTCTGGCCCTTTCAAGGAACCGAAAATGACCACAAATTCAAGTTCCACTGTATCAGCCCAGCGAGCGTCTACGAATGGTTCCGAATCAACCCGGTGGAATACAAGACACAGTAATACAGTATATTGTAGTACGAAACGATGTCGAGATTGTCACCGCGACCCGCCTTTCTTTATTATCTCGCCGAGGCACAAGCCAGAGAATCATCATGTTTAATTGACTGATGGTAACGGGCGTTACGGTACTGCAGTGTACTCAGGCTGGCAATCGAGTACAGTTTCCGTGCTACTGTAAGTTATAATTAGGGCAGGGCGTATTCGCTTAATCCCTTGTCAATGGGCAATGGGACCAAAATGACGCTGGCCGGGATCACCGAAGAGGCGGTGTCAACTCGTTGGATCTGATTCCCTTGGCCACAGCCTCAGGGAGGGGCCATTCCTGTAGCATTATATTAGACAGTCGTGGGCCACAGATCCTCTTTATATCCTTTCTTCACATCCACCACGTCACCGTCACCTTAGACACCTCATTCTCCTCCCATGAGCAATACAGCAGGTGGGCGGCCTTTCCAACATCCCCCGCGGCTTTCCCCCCAAGTTGACATATTGTCCTAGATTATCCGAGACCGACTGGCTGGGCGAACCGAATGAAGAACCAGAATTTACGATCCTTGGTTCTTTCAAGTGAGTTCACCTGCTTCGGTCGTTCGCTTTGCCCACAATCTAACTCACTAACTAACATAGTTGCATTGATTGGATTTGCCTGGCTACTCTCTGAGTAAGAATATACGGCATTAGAATGACGATTCTGGTGAGACATGTGCTGACATTCCCTCTTTTGTGGCTGTAGTTCGGTGAGTAGTATCTTAACTTGGGTATGGGCATGGGACACGTAGATAACCAGGCTCTTTGGTTAGATCTCTTCCTTCCAAGAGACTGGCACAGATAACTCGCGTATGTCCTCGTCTCATGCCCTTTGGACATGGTGACTTCAATGTGCGTCCTTCTGCAGAACAACAAAAGAAGCTAGCAACCCTCTCGATCGTCCTCGGCTCACTATATGCCGGCGCTGCAGCAATGTTCCTGTTCGGCGTCTTCGCTGCTGCCTCTGTACGTCGTCTATTGACAGTCCTCAGCCCACTCATGTCAAACTTCCCAATGTCATTATACAGAAACGATTGGCCCTCATCCGCATATTCTCCTTCTTGTCTGCCGTGGCGACCGCCATCGTACTTGCGTCTGGTTTTCTGCGAACGATAGTTCACTTTATGCTCAAGGTAAGGATACTGTATACTGGCGCCGTCAATTTAGTTTCGACTGATCGTCATCGCGTAAAGAATTCCCTGATCGCCGAATGCACTGCACTCGCTACGGGCCAGAATGTAGTTTCTGTCTGGGGTGTCTGGAACTCGGACCCTAGGCACAACCTCACACCAGCCGAAGCGAATCAATGTGTGCCATTCAAATGACGTCTCAGTGCTAATCACTAACCTTGATTTCTTTCCAGTTTGCAAGAATGCCTGGAGCCACGACTCTTTTGCTGAGATATTCTGGCTCATTGTCGGGATCAGTGCGTCATCTAACTAGCCGTCTCACGTGTGGACGCCTGATCACCCCCAACAGTCCTCCTGCCCTTGTTCACGCTTGTCGCTTTTGCTTACGCCCGGCAAGAATCAGCAGGCGTAAAAGGCCGCGGGCGCTCTTCCATCCCTAAGACCTACGCCCCTGCGTATGCTGCTGGGGCCGAGAGCACTATAGGCCTACCCGAAATGACCTACGACCAGCCGCGGTACGCCCCGCCACCGGACTCCCCGCCCCCATTCGACAACAGTCTACCTGGGTACGGTGGTGGAGAGATGGACAAGAAGGACACCGAATCGATGAGGACTATTGTCGAAGACGACCCGTTCGCCGACTATGATGAACTACCACGCCTCAAATAGCCGCCATTGTGGAGCAGTGTTTTATTCCCAGTTACCTAGGTAATGGTACATGTACCCAGTTATCTATTTGCATGCTTGTCCACCGAATGGACCATTGTTTTGATTATCGGTAGAATTTGCTCGTAACCTATCACCCACGACTGACCATCATTTTGAATCGAGATAAATGGACAAGTAACTTCGGCCAGTCTACAGCATATTAACCCGCGGCCTGTGTTCTCTCCAATCTCTTGTTCACAGCCATAGGTTGGGCACTCGCAGGATGCGCAAGATCCGCGAGCCGTGCCTCGCGCATACGCAGCAACAACTGTGTCAGAAAAGCAGGGTTGACAACGTCGTCTCCCGCGCTATTCCCCACGGCACTCTGACCAAGCCCAGATTCGGGGGCAGCATCGGAATAACGTTCCCACAGCGTGTAAAGCGAGAGAATTTCCTGCGCAATCATCGCGACCGTAGGCAGCGACACGCGCAGACCGGCCATGAAGCCGACAAAGTCCTGCTGCTGCTGCGGCGTGGGCGGCAGAGGTTTCCGGTGAGCGCTGTTGGAGATGGTGCGTGAGGAGCGCCGCGGTGTGGGCGTGGGTGTCGATGAGGACGTTTGTGCTTGTATCGCTTCGCGCGTCTTGTCGTTTAGCACGAGCGTAAGGTAGATCGCCGCGATGGCGATCATGTGTGGTGGGTAGAGCAGACAGAGCTCGGAGCGATATGTGTCATTGATGATGAACCTGTTTGTCATGCGCAGCGCGCGTGCATCAGTTTTGGAGCTCTGGGGATTGAGGGGCGATGGCTTACCATGCTGTTTGTAACGGCCCTTCCTCTAGCTCGAGTCTTCCTTCGCCTGTACCCCAGTATCGCGGACCGTTGTCGATGCCGACACCGACTTCTCCTGCCTCTGAGACCACCGCGTGCGCTGCCTCTCTCCCGCATAGAGTGAGGAGGGTGCGGTATGGTAGAAACACGACGAGGTCACATCCCAGGTCGCTCACGAGATAGAACTCCATCTCTGCAAGCTTTGAGTTGTCCGAGGGAAAGTTCTTCACCCCGTAACCCTCTTCTGCACGTGCGATCGAGATCGAGTGAGAAAAGTAAGCTAGCGCGCACGTACGACTGAACATGAGGCGTGATTCGAAGACGACGTTTTTAAAGTAGACCGGGAATACTTCCGCATTTGCGGCGACGTAGCAGCATGCAGCGATCACGATGAAAGGGTC
>Ga0137358_10000345_pt1 | contig 20425 bp, 32 predicted proteins | sample Mad1_20_16metaG_FD_105551 | JGI IMG/M metagenome (GOLD analysis project Ga0137358, IMG submission 105551) | Vadose zone soil microbial communities from Angelo Coast Range Reserve, California, USA - Mad1_20_16 metaG | ecosystem: Environmental > Terrestrial > Soil > Vadose zone | place: USA... | reverse complement strand
GCCAATACCTCCTATGAGGTCCGCATCCTGCCTCCCAACCGGGTCAAGATCCAAGGCAAGCTGATCGGGCTTTATCGGAAGTACTGAGCATTTTCCGGGCAAACCGGAATACGCGGCCGAAAAGAGTATCTCCTCGGACGCCGTCCGGGGGAATAGCTGTGTTCGGACTGGCTCGTGCCGCAACAATAATCGCCGCGGCGATGTGTTGGCGACCGGTCGGCTCCAGGGCATCACATCCACGGCCCCAAACATCCTCCAACGCACTTGTGATCAGGCGCGGCGGCTGCAGCCGCACAATTGCCTACAAGGAGCGAGACCTTCGGAACTTATCGCTCGCTCTAAACTTTATTGTTCACTGTGATAGGGGCCTGCGCCTCTGAGCGGCGCCGGTTAGCTATCTCGACTGAGGAGCAATCCGATGTGTGACTATAGTCTGCATGCTGTAGCAACCCGCCCCGCCCAAGTGGGGGAGACGCTGATTAGCACGACATTCCGCGGCACTTCGACCCGCGGTTTTGCATCAGAAAAGGAGCCCGAGGTAGCGGTCTGCATGCTTCCCGGGACCGAGCTGGCATTCGCGGAGAATGTCAGATACGACAACCGATGGATCTGGACCAAATCGGTCAATTTCCGGGTTGGGAAATTCGGCGCGATCGATCCGGATGTTCCGCATCGTCACCATGATGCCATCGAATTCCCGGATGGAAGCCGTGTGCTGGTGACGCAGCTCTGTGAAGGGCAGCGCGCCACCGTGCTGCAACTGCCCGTGGTGCATGGTGTTACCGAGCACACACATCCGGCTGCCCACGCATCCGCGCCAAGGACGGTCGCCGTCGACTGAAACCGAACGGTCGCTTAGATATCCCCGCCGGCTCGGGCCGGCGGGGGCTTCTGCCGCGGCATCACTGGCTCTTGTCTGCACCGAACCGCAGGGTTGACGACACCCACCATGGACCGCCGGAACGACGCGCGCACTGCAGAATTGGATAATCTGAAGCTGGCGCTGGCGGCGTTCGCTTTGCAGCTTGCCACCTTCGAAATGCGTTTGCAGCTTACCGCCTTCGACATGCGAAAGAGTGGACGACCGCTCAGGGCCGGCGCCAAGCCTGGACCCCCTGCGCCGCCACCGGATATCAATTGCAGAGCTCAGAAGGAAAGACTGATCGGTGGTCAATAAGATCACTTGGCAAAAGGCGGGACACGTGACCGAACCGGGCCGGTACATGTTCACATTCGGTTGGCTCACGGTTACGGCGGAAGACCTTGCGGTCTGGGAGCGGTTCCCGAACGCGGCGTTTACGCTGGTTCAAACGGCAACAGCGACGGATGCCGGCGAGGAATTTCGTCTCGGCGCATTCGAGCTGCAGGAAAATCCGTCACTCAACGAGAAGTAATTCGGCTTTTGCCGGAAGTACCAATTCGACTACCGTCCATGACGGTTGCGATACGCCCCTTAGTCTTCCATCTGCTGGTCAGCTTCCGCTGGCGTCGCATCCGCAGGCAGCGCAATGGCGGGGCGCGGTGCGAGAATTGCGTCGGCCTCGGTGTCGCCGGCAACGGCCGGCGACCACGGCCGATCGACACCCCTTGGCCTGACCGCATCAATCGCAAATCCGGCACGGGTGCGCCGCAAGACCATGGGCCCCTGACTTCGTAACCGATCCTGGCCGATCACCGGCGCCGGACACGAAGGCGATGCCTGCCGCGTGGTCACCACCAGCGCGGCGCGCTCGCAATCATCGGTGAGTGCGTCAGGCCGCAGCGCCAGCGCGACAAACGCGCCGTCGGCCATCTGCGTCACACAACCCGCTTCATCGCATGAGACGCCCTCTGCGAGCGAAGCATCGGCGGGCTGGCGGCCGTCGGCGTCGGCGGCCAGCCATTCTTTGAGGAGAAACGCATCCTTGGCAGTCCGCATCAGGTGCAGGCGCCCGTCCTTGCCGCGGACGCCGACATTGTGACCGTCACCGGAAACCAGAATGTCCGGCTGCGGCACCGCCAGCGCCCAGACCACCGCGAGCACCAGCGCGGCGGCGCCGGACCAACGCAGCGGCGTCCGCAGCAACCCGAGCAGGATGATCCCCACGCTCGCCGCGATGACCGGCCCGATTCCGAACGCCGCCATGCGGCCGATCGCGCCGGGCAAGCCGGCGACCCATTGCGTCACGGCGATCATCCAGTAGATGCCAATGCCCATGGTCTGCCAGAAAACGCCGTCGAAGCCGAACGGCGTTGCGACGAGCCCCAACAGGCCGGCCGGCATCACCACCGCCGAAACCACTGGCATGGCGGCGAGATTGGCGAGCACGCCGTACGGCGTCACCCGATGGAAATGAAAGGCGGCATACGGCGTGGTCGCCAGCCCGGCCACCAGCGACGCCAGTACCAGGGTCGCGATTTCCCGTCCGCCCCACAGTGCCGCGCGAGCGGTAGCCGAGTTGTCGGGCGAGGCGAACAGGCGGGGCATTCCGATCTGCACCAGCGCCACCAATCCAAGGGTAGCCGCAAACGACATCTGGAAGCTTTGACGCGGATTCCGATATCGGCAATCTTATCAGCACCTTAACTCGCCTCACGAACTTTTTCCGGGACTTCGCGATGCGCTCGACCGCGGCCGCGACATCATCATCGAGCACGTGCGCGTAGCGTAACGTACTTTTGATGTCGCGGTGGTTCAGCGCCTTCTGCACCAGCTTGAGGTTACCGGTCTCGCGCAGCAGCTTGGTGCCGAAGTCGTGCCGGTAGTCGTGGAAGCGGAAGTCATTGACCCCTGCCTTGGCGCGCAACCGCTGCCAGGCTGTCTTGGTGCCGGTGACGGTGAGCGGGTAGCGCTGGCCGCGCACCCTGCCCAGCCGCTTGTTGCCGTAGACCGCGACATAGGTGAACACGTATTCCGGATGCTGGCCCTGCAACGGGAAGAGGATTCCGCGGATGGCGTCAGTGATCGGGAACACCACACGCCGACCACCCTTCCCGATCCGGACGATCTGGCGCGTACCGAAGTTCACCTCCGGCCACTTGAGTGTGATGCACTCTTTTTGACGCAAGCCGCTAGCCCGCACGAACTCAAAGAACGGTTCATAGTCTGCGCGCATGGCCTCATCAAAGGCGGCAGCCTCATCGTCCTGCAACTCGCGTACCCGCTCGACCGGCTCCGGCAGCAATAGCTCGCCCCACGTCGGCTCACGCTCGAATTGCGCGCCCTCGACTTTGGCGAATGTGAAGAGCCGCTGCAGCACCTTGGTGGTCGACCGGTTGACGGTCGCATTCGAGATCAACGGAAGTGCGTCCTGTTCCTTCTTGGTGCGCTTGCCACGCCGCGTGACACGATGGCCGCGACGCCACGCCACCAGCTTCTTGGCCTCGTTGTTGTCGATGTCGGTCAGCGACTTCGCCTTGCCGAAGTAATCGATGAGCCGGGCGAAATTCGTCTCAGTGGCGTCCGGCTCGGCGTCGTGCTTCCCGCTCTGCTCCCACAGTCGATCGGCAACGTCATCTATCAACAGCGATGCGCGGGAACGCTTCATCGCCTTGACCAGCGCCCTCGCCTTCTCTCGCTCTAGGGTTTCGAATTTTTCGGCATCTTTGCGAGCTGTGCATTCCGTCGAGCCGTAAAACCGATGACCCCCGAGCCGGAAATCGAACTGGTAGAACGGTGACTTTTTGGGCTTGTAAACTGACATGCTTCCCGCCTCCGGCGCCGCTCTTTGAACTCCTCAATGTCCTCTTCGGCGAATCGCCTTCGAGGCCGCTTCTGGCCGCGCCCTACATTGATATACGAAATCTCGCCATCGTGGACCAGCGCGCCAAGCTGGTCCACGGTGATCCTAAGCCGGTGTGCGGCTTCTTTGCTGTCCAGGAGATCGCGCGGCATCAGGCGGCCTCGGTCGAGCGGAAGTGCTGGGCGGCCGCGGGGCATCTAGTCGCCAGTGATCTCGCTGGGTGGTGCCTTGCAGAAAATCTCCGTGCCGTTCGGTACCTTGATGATCAGCTGAACAAGGCCGCCGACGCGGCCGCTAAGCACGGCGACGGTAATCTCGCCAGAGGTGATGCTGGCCATCCCTTTATCATTGGTGACAGTGAAGCCGCGCCTGATCAAGCCGGCGATTTCGGAGTCGCTAAACATAATGGTAGCCATTTAGGCGTTCTCCATCTCTGTCTCGATCAGGTCATCAAACGCGCCGTACTTCAGATAAAGCCCGGTCGTCATGACCCGATCTCGCATCAGCCGGGCAAGGCATCGGCGAACGCTGTCGCGCTGGGCGTCGGCAAGCTCCTCCAGATATTCCAACACGAGTTCGGTAGGATCGTCGTCACCCGCAGCAAGCAGTGCGCCGAGACAGAAGTGGGTTTCGTCGACGAATGTCTTTAGCTCCTGACGTGAGGTTGTCTTGGCCATTAGACGCACTCCATCTCTGCTTGGATCGCGTCTTCGAGTCCTTCCTCGAACTCGTCCCTCAGTCGCTCCTCGATCTGCTCGGCGAGCGCTTCCTCGCGCTCGTCTCGGGAGTCCTCCAGCTCGCCTTCGATCGCCGCCCTCTTGTTCATCGTCGTTTCTGGCATGGCTTCTTCAAATTGCTCGCGTCGCCGCTCTTCGATTTGCCCGTAAAGCTCTTGCTCTCGCCGGTCGCGAGTCTCATCCAGGTGAGCGGTCACACTGTCGGCGATCTCATTTTCGAAACGCTCGCGAAGCTCGCGCTCGATCTTCTTTCTTGTGATCTTGGCCATGGTTGATTCTCTCCTTTCAAGGGTTGTGCCGGCATCCGGCCGGCGCGGGAGTCAGCAAAGCAAATCTGCGTCGAGCACCCAGTCCCGGTCGAGATGGGTGCGGGCGTTGACGAGGTAGTAGTGTGCATGAGGCCCGGCCATAAATTCGAGTAAGTTGGTCCAGTTCTCACACGCTGCAGGCGGGATCATTTTCTTAAATTCTTCTGGCACTCGTTCGAGCGCTGCTAAGGCAAGGGCTACATTCTTGCTCTCGGGGTGCGGGACCACATTTCTGCCGCTCATCGCGCGGCCTTCCGCCGCTGTTCGTCTTGCCGTTCGAGCACATCTTTCGCGAGGTCGGGGGCGCTTACGTACTGGCGAAGTATCCGAACTAGCGTGTTGGAAAGGGACCGCTCCTCGCGAGCGGCTTCCTCGTCCAGCGCGGCTTTCAGGGGGCGCGGCACGCGGACGCAGACCACGGCAAAATCTGATTTCATTTTGAATCCATCCTTTTCAAGTGACGATTCAGGATCGTGCACCGAGAGATGGTTGCGCTTCGTTATGCTGTTCGCAAGCAGCGCGAGGCAGAAAAATGCAATCGCTCTCCTACGTGAGAACATTTCGATCACAAGTACGTATTAAATAGAAAGGCCCGCCGGAGCGGGCCTTTGTGGCGGTAGCAATCGAGCTGGTAGCGGCTTCGAGCTGGTAGCGGCGCGTTACCGACTGTAATAATTCGGCAGCGTTTTCGGTTGATGCAGATAAGGCCGGGTCAGGCGATCGCGGCCGCCGTGGCATGCGCCCTGGTCGCCGTGGTCCTGCCGGCGGCGACGCGCTCGGCGTTCAATTCGGCGATCGTCGCCAGCAAGTTCCCAACGTCGAAACCGTCGACGATATCGGGATGCATCCCCAAGAACCGCAAACGCGCCGCCTCGCCCTTCGCGGTTTTGGGCCACCACACCGCGATTGTTGTCTCGAGATCAATCGCCTCATCGCTGGCGGCCTGGTATGCTGGGCCGTCAGTGGCGTCGTCTCCGCCGAGTTCGTACAGCCGATCCATTTCACGGTACAGATCGCGGTGTCGCCGGATCATCTTAAGTAGTTCGGCATCCGGGTTGGAACTAATTCGCTGAGTCGTAGTAGATTGCGCGGTAGTCATTGGCATGCTCCATCATGCTGATGATTAGGACCGGGTCAGGGCGGGCCAAATGCCCTGGTCCGGTCCGCCTCTCTGGGTGAGCGGCATCGCGAGCATCTGCCTGCGGCTGACCCGCGTCAAATTAAACTTGCGCTCTCAAAAAATGCACCCATTGAGTGCATTGGCTTTTCAGGGAGTGCCCTCCCGGCGAAAATCTCGCTTGCCCTCAGCCTGAGGTTGCGGAACACTTCCTCGCCTCGGGAAAAGTTGGTCTGCGATCTGAAGGAATCGAGAAGATGGATCTGGCGCGCTCACTTCCAACGTCGACTTGCGAGATCGTCGCCGCGAACGGCGAGCTCATCGCAACAACCAAGGCCGCAATACTTCCGGAACTCATTATGGTTTTTGACGTGTCGATTCCAATCAACGTCGGAGATGAGGTGCGCCGCAAACTACCGAGCGGTCTAGATGAGACTTTCGAAGTCCTGGAGCCGACATTTTTTGAACAGCTCCGCAACATCAAAGCCCATTATCAAATCAAATACCGCCGCAAGGGGACCTTTCCGCACGGCGCGGGCGGAAATTACACGGTGCATGTCACCGGCAGCAATTCACGAGTAAATATTGCTTCGACCGATCGATCAACAAACGTCGTTGTCGAAGGTGATGTTTTCGGCAATCTCACCGCGGCACTTCGCAAAGATGTTCGGCCGGGTCCCGAGCTTGATCGCCTCGTCGCGGCCATCGAAGAAATGCGCGCCCAGCAAAAAACTCCTGGCTTTGCGGCAGCATATCAGAAGTTCGTTTCGATTTCGGCGGACCACCTCGGAATCATTGCGCCGTTCCTGCCCGCCTTGACCAGTTTTATTTCGTCGTGACCCGCCTTCTCACCATCCTGACCGGCCGCAACATGCCGAAGATCCGGCAGCCGCGCGAATCGGAGCCGTCGACCATCAACGAAAGGACGATCGCGGACTTCACGCGCGTGGTTGAGCAGACGGGAATTTTGGAGCGACGCTGCCTCTAGCGCTCTGCAGGACGGCAGTATTGTTGACCTGTGTCTGTAGCTCCCAAACGCAGCCCCCCGAACTTAGTAGTACGGGCAAATCACGCGGCCCCAGCGATAGCTAAAATAGCAGCCCGCTCCGTAGCCGCCCCACCCGAAGCCGAAGCCACGCCCGCGGCCGCGGAAACCGCCGCCACGAAAACCGCCGCCGCGGAAGCCACCACCACGGAAACCTCCGCCGCGAAAACCACCGCCACCGCGACCGCCGCCACCTCCGCGACCACCGCCGCCTCGGGCTTCCGCCGTTGTGCTTGACGTCGCTAGCAAGAGCGTTGATGCGCCAACGATGCTCATACAATAGATGCAGAGCAGCGCGCCCACCGCCAAGCAGCGGGTAATGATGCGACGGAAAGTTGATGCATCCTTGGTCATGGGTGGCCTCCGGCGGCTGGGATGACGCCCCTGTTGATGAACCTTCAAGGCCCAAGGCTATTCCAGTTCCAGCAAAAATTCCTTGATCACGATTGCGGAATCATTCCCGAAAAGCCACAGAGAGGCCCGCCAGTGAGTCTTTGCCCGGAAGGCTGTCCGACACCGGCCGGCGCTGAAAAACGAATCCTGAGGGCTGGCAGGTGGCAAGGATTCGGCGGACGTTGACACCCGAATGGGCGTCTTGGGAACAGGTGGTGTTGCATTATATTGTTGACTGCCATTCCATGGGGCGATTTGCCGAAAGACCCCCGGAGCGCCGCTTTGATGGGCGCAATGAGAATCATCCAGCACCCCGATTGCTTCGAGGTCCGGTCCGAAGACGACTCGATCATCAGGAAGTTCGTCTTCGACGACGATGCCCGCCGGCGCGCGATTTCGAGGAGGATGACCAGGAAACAAGCCTTCCAAGCCGCCAGGAATTTTGCCGGCGAGAGATATACGGTCGAAGCGGCGAAGCCGTGACAATTGGAATTTTGCTGGCGTTTCCTATCTGTCCGCCATGCGTAAAACTGCGTCCGAACCCAGCGCAACCCGTCGGCATGGCCGAATCGGACATGAACAAATCTTCGTGGCAAAAACCCGCCTCTTTGCACACCGACGGCTGCGACGAAAAGTATCGGCGCTTTGATCGGGGGTGATCTGATGCCGCCAGACTGGCGCGTCAGTGGCTGATCGCGGCTGGCAACGACGGTTTGAAGATCCGATTCCGTTGCTGCGCGGTCGCCAGCTCGTCACACATTGACGCTGGCCGCCTCACCCTTAGCCACCGATGACGGTGCGCACGTTGCGCCGGCAGCGTCGCTGCGATCAGGGCAGGCGTCTCAGACCACCATCACAATCAGGGCGACGGCAAACGGTGCCGCCGCCACGAGGTACGGAAGACAGTCGTAAATCACGCCGGCGCCGTGGCCGGAACGGCGATCTTTTCCCTCAGTTCGGTGCATGTCTTGCGGACCTCCGCCGTCATCAGCGTAACGTTCTCAATCTGAAGGAAGATGCGCTTGGCCTCCTCGCGGTAGCGCGCTGCGGTTTCCTTCATCTCCTCGCTCACGGCGAGCGCATCGCGGGCCATCGCCTCGCATTGCTTGACGCGCTCGATCAGCTCCGCGCCCATCGCCTCGATGTCTTTCGCCGCAGCTTCGTATTCGCGGACAACGGCTTCCGCCGACAGCTTGCCGATCTCCGTGGCCCCCTCGCGATGCTCGACATAGTCCGGCATCGACAGGGCTGGCGCACGCACCCTCGGCGGCGCGAAATTAACAGGGCCCGGCTCGCGGACCGGCCGTCCGTTTCGAAACTCTGCCTCGATTTCCTTCTCCAGATCAGTCAAGCCGACGACTCGTTCTAATGTTGCCTTCACCATCACTAGTACTCCCCTGGTTACAAAGGTCAGTCCCCATAATCGAGCTTAGTCAGTCTCAGCTTCATCGGATGCAATGCACAGCGCTCTTGTGAGCAAGTACTTTTCTTTTCTCAAAGGCTCGGTCCCAAACACTGTACCCGATGCAAAAAATACAGCGTTCGTCCGGTTGCGGACTCTATTTTCAAAATGCCGTGAGCTTGGGAACTTATGTCGAGCGACCTGATCCGGGAAAATCGCGGGAAATTGGAGGGTGACACATTTGGTCGTGAGATCTGCAGTTCGCATGAGGCCGCGGAGTGGCAGGCCGCAATGGAAACCTTGATCCTGGTCGCGACGTCGGGCGCGGGCGGCCGATGTTTGCGCGGATTGGCGTCATGAGGGCGTTAAACCGCAACGTCGAGCGCGTGTTCAATCCGGACCGGAAGGACCATCATTGGGGCCGACGGAAGCTGGCACGGGATCGGTGAGAAAAGACAGTCAATGATGTCCGCTCTGCAGCCCATTCCGGACTCGCGCCAGACATCGCGGCATGTCCGATAAGTGCCCAGAAGCAGAAAAAGACAGGTGCCCACTAGAATCGCCGTTTGATTACAAGGCCAGACATTGGTTTTCCCTTACCGGCGAGCCGGCGCGGAGAGACCGCCGCGTTAGCGAAAACTTTACTAAGATCAGACGGTTACGTATTTCGACGAGTGTTGCATTGGGGTCACGCAATTGATGACCGGATCGTAGTAAGTTAGCTGCATGGATTTGATGGATGTGAACGCTTGTGCCTTGCACCAGCGCTCAAAGGATCAAACCGAAGAAGAGCTGGAGGAATTCGATGAAGAAGTTTTTGCTGGGTACGATTGGTTTGGTTGCATTGGGCATGGCTGCTCCCGCATCAGCCGCCGACCTCGCCGCCCGTCCTTACCGGGCAGCTCCGCCCCCCATGGTCGCCGCGATTTATGACTGGAGCGGCTTCTACATCGGCGGCAACGGCGGCTGGGGCCAGAGCCGCAATTGTTGGGATTTCGATGGGATTGTTGGAACCATCATCTCTGACGGTTGCCGCGAGCGGTCCGGAGGCCTCGCTGGTGGCCAGATCGGTTATCGCTGGCAGGCCGGCACCTGGGTGTTCGGTCTGGAAGGCCAGGGCGATTGGGCCGATCTCACCAGCTCGCGTGTCAGCTTTTTCCTTCCAATCCAAACCCGCACAAAAACTGATGGCATCGGCCTTTTCACCGGCCAGATCGGTTGGGCTTGGAACACGGCGCTATTCTATGTGAAGGGCGGCGGCGCAGTGACGAGCAATCGTTTCAGCATACTTGACCTTGCCGGCTTTGAACTGGCCTCGGCAAGCTCGACCCGCTGGGGTGGTACCGTGGGCGTTGGATGGGAGTGGGGCTTCGCTCCGAATTGGTCTGCCGGTATTGAATACGATCACCTCTTCATGGGTGATTCCAACAATTCGTTCTCGGTAGCCAATCCCGTCCTTGCCGCGGTGCTCAATAACCGGATCACCCAGGACGTGGATATGGTCACCGTTCGCGTCAACTATCGCTTCGGCTGGGGTGGCTCGGCCGTGCCGAGATACTGATCTCGCCTATCTGATATTTCTCCAGTAAACTAGGCCGGCAGAAATGCCGGCCTTTTTTGTTTAGCGAATATGTCTGAAAAATTCGTCGAGACACCGATAGAGCCCCGATCGAGCCGCCGCGACATTGGGGCTCACATCAATCGTGCATTTGCCACGTCGGACATCACTGCCATTTGCCGCGCGATCGGCGATGTGATTCGGTTGCACAACATTTCCGACATTGCGAGAGAGGCTGAACTAGAACGTACCAGTATTTATCGGGCCTTTGCCGGCGAAAAACTTCCGAATTTTTCAACTGTCCTTAGGGTTCTGGATGCCATGGGATTCCAGCTTAGGGTCACACACCGTCGTGGTAATCGCGCAAAGCCAGCCAGAGAGCGAAGCCTAAAATCTTAAAGATGAGTGGAGACCGCCGCGACGGGATCGATTTCCCGATCGACTGAGAACGAGCGGCTACGCGGAGTCCAGCCATCCGTTGCTTCTTCCGACGATCCCAAGATCGCGCTGAATGTCCGGTCTGGGTCAAAATGCGAAATACTCGTTGCGAGCTATTCTCCCAACAGCAGACATTCGGTGGGACATCTCGAAGCGGCACCGCTTCGCATTACGGATGCTGGAAGTTTCAGGGATTGCGCGGCATCGCGCACGCGGCGGCCTCGATCTCTCGCCGGCGGCCGACGACGGCGGCGATGAACGCCTCCGCGATCTGGGCGGCCACTTCGGCGCCGAGTATCGGCGCGATCTTGGTCTCTAGGTTGCGCCGCGTTTGCTCCAGAACCGCCAACATCTTCTCTTCTGGCTCGCCAACAAAAAACAGCGAAAGATCGCGAACCGCGTCGGCGCAGCGGTCAATGAACTCCGGGCCGCCAGGCGCGTCTGCAAGCGGGATCTTCATCGGCGGCGCCTCTGTCCTTCGGTATCGTCTTTCGTCATTTCCGTGACGGTTTCTTTAACCTCGTGCGCAACGTGCTTTAGCAGATGCAGCAGCTCACGCATTTCAGCACTATGCAGACCCTCTCCCATCATCACGGCCACAGCGGCTTTAGCTGCCATCGCGTGTATCTCCGGCTCCATCCTGATCGCAGCGCCGACTAGAAACGAGCGCGGCGGGATCTTGCTGGTGCCCAGCTCGTGCCACAGCGCCTTGGGGTTATCACTGCCCACGTGCCCCTCGTTACCTTCGGAATTCCACGAGATCGAGGCGCGCATCTCGCCGGTCTCCAGTAGTGGCGTGTTGAGCATTTTGTGCGCGAGGGTTCCTGGTGATAGCGCTGGCCATTCGGGGTAACCTTCGCCGATAACGCGCTTCGCTTCGGCGCAAACCATCTCGCATGCGCGCGCGACGATCGCCGGGCCGATTTCGTGCATATCGCGCTCCACCGTCGTCAGGTGGGCGGCAAATTCAACCAGGGAGAAAACTCCGCTCATTCGTTGCCTCGTCTAATGGGTGCTCGAGTCGGCAGCCTTGTCTCCCACTCCAATGGCGTATTGTGCGAAGGCGGGAGAGGCCACCTTTCGATCCCGACCCTCGAGCAGGCCGACTGTCGAAGAAGCCTCCGCACAATTCATGTTGCTTCCTGGAACGTGTCTTTACGTCCGAGCTCACGTTCCGGAAGCGCGAGTGCGCGTCTTGGGCAGCGCGGACCGCCTGGGACACACACTCGATAGAAAGCGGCGGCCAGCCACCAGCCGCCGGGGCCTGCAGGCACGCCAGGAGCCGTGCGTGTCTGCGACCCGAACTGTCATTGCGCAACCGCCCCTACGCGCCGCGTGCCGCTGATGACCAGACGATCGCGGAACGCCCGGTCGGCCATGACGGCGACGATCGCCGCTTCGATCGCGCTGCGAGCTTCGGTCATGTTGACTAGGTCTGAATCCAAATCGAATGAAGCGCCGTCCAGCCTTCCGGTCGCAATCGAAAATTGTCGCTGCACTTGCGGAGCAAGCTCGCCGAGGGGTATTTCAATTCCAGCGATGACGATCGCCTTTTCGCCTCGCTTCACGCGAACGCGCTCAGGGCCGATGCGGACAGTGAACTCGGCCAGCTGCATGTCATTGCGCTGGCGATCTTGTTCGAAATCGCCGCCGGCGCCAGGCGCGCGCCGCATCTGCGACGTCGCCGCCTTGCGCAACATGTCGGCATTGAACCTCGAGGCCTTCGCGGATTCGGCGTCCATGCGCCAGCCCTCGGCGAGCAACTCGTCTGCCTCAGACAGCTCGGCCACCTTGACGCAGCCGCCTTTTGGAAAGTACGTCACGCCGCTGCTATGCAGCGTGATGCGTTTGAACGGCGCGCTGTCTGCGGGTGGGTGCAGTGTAATCATAGGTTTTCCCTTTGGTTGAAGCGATGCTGCAGCTCGGTCCCGCTAACGTTGACGCTCGGATCGATGGCGGGCTGTTTGGGTGTGAACAGTGGCGTGATCGCGCCGCGCTCGACGGCGTCGCCGATATTCTCAAGGCCGCCGCCGGTGTCGAAGGTTTTGCCGATGATATAGTAGGATTTTTGGGCATGCTGCCCGTGCACAAATTTTGCAAAATCCGGCAAACAGGCATGGGCGCGCTGTGTCTGTGCGGTCACGGCGGCGATGTCAGCAGCGAGCTTTTGAAGCTCGGCGTTGACCTTTTTAAGTTCGACGCTGCTCATGCTCTTGCGCAAATCTGGGCTGGCGACCTTGCGCACGAGATCGACCAGGCGGTCATAGTCGAGTTGCTTATTCATCTCGACTATGGCGTCAAATTCAATTTCGAATTGTGTTCGAAAAACCATCAGTGCGACTCCGATTCCGGCGAATTTTTCTGCTTCGGCGATGTTCATGCTGGTTCGTCCTTCAGCAATTCCGCAGCCAGCTCAGCGTTCAACGCGCGCCACGCGGGATTCCGGAGCCAACCCGCGGCCTCGGATCTTGTCATCTCGACGCAAACCCGATCGCCGATCCGCCGCGTGCCGCGCATGCTGTTCTCCCTTGCGATCACATCGGGAAGAACGACCTGCACCAACGGCTCGGCGCTAAATTCCCAATTGAACGGCGGACCGCTTGCGCGGACGTCATCGAAATCAGTGTTGCCGCGAAATCTCCAAGGTTCTTCGGCCTGGCGCCTCATATACTCGCACCAGCCTTCGGCGGCCGACATCGGCTGCGAGAGTAACCAGACGCAGCCGGCGACCGCGTTCGCGATGTCCTCTGGTTTGCCGCCGCGTGCATCGACCTTGTCGCGGCCTTCGCTGCCGGTGCGCCTCTCAAGCGAACAGAACTCGGTGATGATCTCCGGCACGTCCGGAAGCCGGACGCGGCCGGACGTGAGCTGCGGCAACGAATGCAAGTAAAGGCGCGATTTGTCGAGATCGCTCGGCTTGTGCGTCAGGCCGTTCCGCTGGCATTCGCTGATCAAAGCGCCGATCGAGTAGCGATCCGAGTAGACCTCGGTCACGCGGAAATTGCGGCAGATGCAGGCAAGCTCGCCGAATACCTGGGAGAAATCGAAAGGCGCGCGCCGCTGATAGACATGATCAATAATGATCAAGCCGTTCTCGCAATGGCCCCATGTCGCGGCGAACTTATCAGTCCCGACTCCGGAGGCGCTGTCGAAAAAGCATTGGTACGTCACCCCAGGAATAGGCTGCCGCGTCGTCACGCCAACATCAACGGCGCGTTCAACCACCTCACGCGGGATAAAGTTGGTGATGTCGCCGCGAAACCGCCCCATGTACTCGGCCATCGCGCTAGCCGGATCGGACTCCATCGCCTCGTCGACCACTGATTGCGGGATGCTCGGATTCATTGTCCTGGTCGGTGCCTGCCACACCAAAACCGAGCTATCATCCTTGCCGTGATGCTTGCGGTGGGCGTTCCAGAGCGTGCCGGTCTCGGCATAAGGCGAACTGGCGACCAGCAACATGCTGCCGCGGATCGAGGCCAGCGCCGGCTTGACGCTGCGGATGATCTCGGTGTCGGGATTCGCGCCGGTCTCGTCTGTCGACCAGAATGCAGCCTCATCGGCGAGGCAGGCCACCAGGCTGTACCCCCTTATTGTTCTGAATGATGCAGCCTGAATCTCGATTGAAATGCCGTTCGCGAGATCGATCGTATCCTGCGTCTGCCTCACGATCATGCCCGACAGCATCGGGATGTTTTCGAGGAAGCCGAGGCAGTATCCGAAAATCGTGCGGGCCTGCTTTCTGTCCGCCGCGATGATAACTATGCGGCCAACTTCCCCCGGAACTAAGAACGGTTTCCAGTTGTGAAAGCAGGCGAGGAACACCGCGATCAAGGCGAGGATGAAGCTTTTACCGGCACGTCGACCGCAGATTATCCAGGCCTCTAGAAATGCCCCGGACGGTGCTGCCGATCTTCCGGTGCAGTCCTTGTAGGTCGCGAGCTGCTCAACCGTCAGCGGCAAGCCGAACAGCGCCGCCAGGAAAGCGAACCATGCCTGCCACGTGGCGCGGTCCTTGAACCACGTCCCAAACACGTTGTGGTCGTCGCATAGATCGAGGATGGTCGGCGCCGTCGTCATCGGGCAGCCTCATCGGTCGACGGCCCATATTTCTCACGCAGGTAATCGAGACCGGCCGTTGCGGCGTTGGATGGTTTCGCCGTCGACTCGGCCGGTGCCGGCTTCATGCCGATCGCGCGCTGCAGCTGAACGACTAGCCGTCGCTCCTCGAGATCGGAGCGGCCAGCCGAGCGGAGACGATCTGCCCGGACTACGGTTGCGGCCAATGTCGCCGCGGTGATGCGGTCCGCAGCAGACGGCGCCCGGTTGAGACCGTCCAAGAGGTCGGTGGCCAGCTGTTGCCGTTTGGCCTCATCCTCCCGCGCGATCTCCAATTGCCGACGGCGGCCCTGTAGACCGATCGTCCCGCCGCGAGATCGCGCATTCCGCGCTGTTTCTGCCTGAGTCATACGGCAGACAATCTCGCGCCGCCAACTAAATGCCAAGTAAATGAATGCGGCGCCACAATGCGCGCCGTCGCTGCTTGGTTTCAACCGCCAAACGTCCGAAGTGCTTAAAGGCGAACGCGCGGGGAATCGCGATGCTGCGAAATCGAGCGCCGGGCGGTGATGCCGGGCAGTAAGCCTGCACAACTGAACTCTAATTTAGTGGGATCGGCGAGGCTGCAAATCTACATGAGGGATCGTGCCGGGTGGGCGGCACCTGAAAAACGGAGGGTCCAATGCAAGAGGCGGCTGCCTTTACCGCCGTTGGAGGCGCAGTAATTGCGCTTGCAGCGGCGTATTCACTCTGGGTTCTTAGGGGACGCAAATGACCCAATGCGCGCGCCGGGTCGCTCCAAATGTGATGATCTGCAGCGCGCTCTCGTCGGAGCCACTGGGCAGACTTACCGGCTAATCGCCGCAATAATGCAGCTCAAGCCGATCTCCACCAGCTTCCAGCGCGAAACGGGAAAGTCGATTTTTGCGCCCAATTCGTGATCCAAAACGTATAGGACACCAGCGGTATAAGCTATCATCTTCCGGGGTCCGTCGGGGTTTTTGAACGATTGCGTACGGGGGTAGTAGTGCCAGTTGTCGGGCCTGTCCTGATAGATAATCTGATCCTTCATGGCTGAAAATCTCTCTTATCCCAAGCGCTCCAGCACGCGCGCCACCTGCACCGCGGACCATGTGCCTTGGCCGCGCGCCGTCGGAATGCCTTGCTCGTTGAGGCCCGCCGCAATGGCCCGCAACGACGTTGCCCCGGCCGCCTGTAGCGCTGCGATCAACGGGGCAAGATCAGCCGCTCGGCCAGCGGCGCGCTCTTGTACGGCCTGCCACGCGGCGGCGCGGGCTGCATCAGAACCGTTCGCGACCTCGTTGGTGCGGATCGGCTTGCCTTTCGCGTCCTTAACGATCTCGCCGTTCGCATCTCGCAGGAACTTGCGTCGACGGCCGCCGAGCTTGCGGCCTTTGGTCTTGGCAGCAGCGAGCGCGGCCTTGGTTCGCTCGCTGATTAACTCGCGTTCATGCTGCGCAACCACGGCGCGGATGCCAAGCGTGAGTGGTGTCATGTGCGGATCGTCGGCGCAGACAAAGTCGACACCGGCCTTCTGTAGGCCAAGCAGGAAGTGGGCATCGCGGCTCAAGCGGTCGAGCTTCGCGATCACAAGCGTTCCTCGATGGACGCGGCACGCCTTGAAGGCCTCGGCGAGCTTGGGCCGGTTATCCTCGCGCTTGCCGGATTCCACCTCGGTAAACTCGGCAACGATCTTCCAGTTGCCGCCGTTGAGGTAGGCTTTCACGGCCTCGCGCTGGCCCTCGATGCCTAGCCCGCTTTTGCCCTGCTGATCCGTGCTGACTCGGTAATAGCAAACGAATTTGCCGCTGTGCTGCGCCATGGTTAGCCTCGTTACAGACTATTCAACGCCCGTTGAATGTACCGTAACACGCGCGGGACGGCTGTCAAGGCGAATCGTTTTCTTGGCCAAAGGCACGTTTCAGAGCGTTGGGAGCGGGCAAATTAAAACAGGCTATGCAACCAAAGCGAAGGCGAGCCCGTTAACGCCTGTGGCGGGTTGTCGGCTCCTCGTGGCGAAGGCCCGCTTGCCAGCGGCCCCGCTTCGCGGTTTGCCCCGTCCGGCGGGGCCGTCTGGCCCTTGCCGACGCAAAAAAATTTGCGGCGTTGGTGCTTGTGTTGGGGGGAGCCTGGCTCAAAGTATTGTCGTCGCCAACCTCGTAACCCCGCCCGACAGGACGAACGCCGCGAGAATCGTCCTGTTGGTGATCTCCAGCTTCTGATAGATGTGATGGAGGTGCTGTTTGATAGTGCCGTCCGTAATATTCAGCTTGCGTCCAATTTCCTTGTTCGACAACCCTCCGGACACCAGACGCACGATCTCTCGCTCGCGGTCTGTGAGCACCGTCAGCACGTTCTCCCTGTTCGCGACGTTCCCTTGCTCCCGAGGTACGGTGGGCAGCGGTAGTAGCCTCTGGCCGTCCGCGATCGCCCGCAAGGACTGCACCAGAATTTCGGGCGCCACATCCTTCAGAATGACACCATAGGCACCGGCCGCGGCCGATACAATCAATTCGCGGTCTTCAACGGATGCGGTGAAAAAGACCAACCGTGTAGGAAGACTCTCGGAGTTGGCGATGGTGAGGATTTCCAGCCCTGTCAGGCCAGGCAATGAGATGTCGAGAATAGCGATGTCCGGCACCAAACTCCGAATCGCTTCGATGCAGTCCGTACCGTCACTGCAACACGCAACAACTTTGAAGCCACTCTCCGCCGTGAGTACGTTGGTCAATCCTTGCAGAACCACGGGATGGCGGTCTGCGGTCACCACACTGGTGCAACGCATGGGCGGTACTCAGCTTAGCCGCAAAGTATAGTTGCGTTTCAGCCTTCCCGAAATCACTATTTCGAGGTAGCTCGCATCGGCCCCCCCGCCGGAGGCGCCGTCCCTGCGTCCGCGAGTCCGGCCGGTCTTGATCGGAAGGTGCGGCCCGCGAATGCAGGTCCATCAATCCACGCCGTCTCCGCGCGAAGCGCGTCCTTCCACGAGTCTGGCCTGTAGTTGTCGGAGATGGCGTGCACGCGCGCTTCTGGCGCGCTTCACGACAGTCTGTTCCGATCTCTTTCGGAGCGCCCATCAGGCGCGTGCACTCAGATCATGTGAGGCTGAGCGGCGGGACGATAACGGTTCTGCCAGGTGGTGCCGGAATCCACAGTGTCGGTGAGACAGGTCCGTGAGACTTAAATTCCGTGACGCAAAATTCGTCACGCTTCATTCCCCCTATATAGGATGGAGCGTGACTCTTTTTGCATGACGGATTTTTAGTCTCACTCTTCAGGTTCCGATAGTACGCGGCCTTCGAGCTGGCGCCGGCAAGCTTCCACGCCGGGACGGCCTTCGGCCGGCCTCGCTGGCCGGAGCTATTAGCCGCACGGTGACGGTGTGAAGATTGTGCCGATTGTTTCCGCTTCCGAGTTGTCTTCTCTGCCTCTGGCAGATCGAGACCAGGGCGGCCACGTCTCGTGCTGGCGCCGGCCTTTCGCCTGCGGCTTGCCTGTCGGTTACGATCCCGTTGTTGGGTTTCGGTGAATGCGGTGATGCTTTCGAGGCCGCCGGCGGCGACCTCCTCGGCCGTGACGCGCCACACCTTGCCGACCTGCGCCGCCGATGGCGTCTTGGCGCCCTTGGCGGCCTTGATGATGGATTCGGTACCCGTCTCCGCCAGCCAGGGAGCCCATAGGCGGAGATTGGCTCTGGTGACGCGCTCGGCGTCGACCTGCAGGAGGAGGTAATGTTGCGCCAGGAGATTCACCGCATCCATGCCGGCGTCATCGACCGGCAGCACCGAGCCAAATCGGCGCTCGAGAAGGCGAACGATGGCGCGGCCACGCCTACGCCAACGCCAGTGCATCTTCGGCAGGCGGCGCTGTTCGGCGATAATCATCAGCCGTCGCGCCGACAGCTTGGCGACCTTGGACGAGTCAATATCGACCGTCTTTACGCGCGATCGGCGCGGCATGTTTTTCGACATGGCCGCACCTCAGAACGGAATTGAGTCGTTGTAGAACGACTCCAGCTTCTCGGTGTCGGTGGTGCTGGCGCCAGCTTTTGCCGGCTTCGCCTTCTTTGGCTTATTCCTGCCGATCTCTGGCAGGCGGGTGTAGTGCGCCATCATCTTCAGCTCGAGACGGCTGCGGCCATCGTTGCCGGTCCACTGGCCGATCTGCAACCGGCCCTCGGCGTAGATCATCACGCCCTTGGCGATCTTGCCAGCCTTGGCGGCCTCGATGATGTCGGCATCGAAGGCGAGCACGTTGACGAATTGCGCTTCGTCACCGTCGCCGATTTTCAGATTGAGTTGAACATATGCTCGGCCCTTCGCCGAGACCTTGGCGACGACATCGCGAGTCGTGGTGCCGCTGACGGCGCTTTCGATTCCGATCATGGCCGCGCCCCCGCAATTTGTGGGGCCAGCCCTTGCGCTACCTCTTGCGCGGAAAGGGCGGGCGGCCTATTTTGGTTGGCGTCAGCTTTGTGGTGAGGCTGTCGATCGACTATTTGGGCCCTGTCGTCATGTCGGTGACGACCGGGCCCTTTCCGTTTTCGGGTCACGTCTCTTTCTCCTTTGTGACTGCTTGAGCATGTTGGTCTCCTTGCTTTGTTGATCGCTCTGCGAAGCGCCGTTGTGATGTAGTGACCGCTGCCGCACGCTGCTATTCCTGCGCCGACGGCGCGGGCGTGGTGTTTCAAACTGGTGACGAGAACGCCCGGCGAACATGCAAAATCAGTCCGGGACTTTTTCCGGGACTTTTTGCCGCCTACCTCCGCCATTTGCCGCTTTTTGTTCGGTTTTCGTGCACGTGGGCCAAAACCGGCAGCACGCAAAACCCCTTGTGGTTCAAGGGGTTTGCAGATCGAAATCTGATCTAAATCCGAGGCGTCTCCAAGCTCTGGAAGCTCGGATGCACCAGTGCCTCAGGCGCGATCGTCAGCACGATCATCGCCGCCACCGCGAGCGTGCGGAATGTCACAGCGCGGCGGTCGACCATGATTGCGATCAACACCACTGCGGTCATGAAGAATGAGCGCTGCGTGGCGACTTCAGCGCCGGACAGCAGCAGATAGAAGGCGGCGGCGGCAAGGGCTGCGGCGGCCGACCATTTCTTGATGGGAAAGCCAACGGTCAGGCCGGGGATCAATGCCAGCAGCGCTCGGACGGCGAAGAACACGACGCCCGCGACCACGGCCATGTGATATCCTGAAATCGACAGCACGTGTCCTAGGCCGGAGATGAACATCGCATCGTTGACAGGGGGCGAGATCGCATCGCGGCGGCCGGTCAGCAACGCTGTCGCGATCGCGCGCCGGTCGCCATCCAGCGCCGTTCGTATTCGCGCATCGATCGCATCGCGTAGCCCTTGCATGAACGCCGCGTAGCGCAGCGACAGGCCACCGCTGCCGGGCGCTTCCACCGTCTTGATCGTGCCAGTGACAAACCCGGAGGCGCCGATGCCCTGAAAATACATGTCGCGGCCGAAGTCGTAGCTTCCCGGCCGCAATGGCGCGAGCGGCGGCTGCAGCCGCGCCTTCAGTTCAACGAAGCTGCCTACCGCGGGTGCGGTGCCCTTGCGCACCGACAGCCGAACGCGCTCCAGCTTGATCTGTGATCTCGGGCCTTCCATGTG
>Ga0137358_10000343_pt1 | contig 20453 bp, 33 predicted proteins | sample Mad1_20_16metaG_FD_105551 | JGI IMG/M metagenome (GOLD analysis project Ga0137358, IMG submission 105551) | Vadose zone soil microbial communities from Angelo Coast Range Reserve, California, USA - Mad1_20_16 metaG | ecosystem: Environmental > Terrestrial > Soil > Vadose zone | place: USA... | reverse complement strand
CGTCCACGGTTGTCCCCCTCTGCTCGGGTGACACCCCGTTGACACGTACCTGTGTGTAGTCAGTCGTGACGTACAGTGCTCGCGGGTAGCAGAGTTGTATTATCAGGGTACCAGTTTACCATGACAATTGAAGTCGTATGTCTTAAAGCCATTTGGACGCTGGATGGTGCTATATTTGGAGGCCGCGGTGAAAGCTGTCTTCAGTTCTTGCTAGTGTTCAATGTGCCTGGCAGCTTCAAAATCGTCGGGCTGGAACCGTGTTGGAGAGTGATGAATATAGAACACTAATCCGAAGGCACATTCTTATATACTTGGCCAGTTGATGTTCATGGACTCCGATGGCCGTGGAGGGCGGCTGTGGAGGACCGATTGACTGAGGCCGATAACCTAACAACTTGGACTCAGCTCACCACTATCAACATCAAATCAACCTCAACAGCATCGCATCGCTCGTCCGATTGTTACGCCCCCATTTTTTTTCAGTCCAGTTTTTTCTCTCCTTGTCCAACCTGAGAAACTCCGAACTGGAAGGAATCTCGTAACAGCACTCCGCAATCCTAAACTTTGCTTTATCAGGATGTTTTTACTAATCTGGCGCTCAGTCCACGCCCAGGGCCAGGACGGCCCTATTCTCCATAAAAGTATTCTTGTGGTGGGAACGAGATACGGGTGGATCTGTTTCCCGATTTCGATGGACTTCTGACCCAGGTAACTTACCCATGAGGTGGACCATATGCCGTCATATAAGCGCAACGCTACCACGCCTGAGATAACACCCTCTCCCCCTCTTTCCTACTATCCGCTCTCTCTAATGGTATCACTCACTCGGAAGCCCTCGTTCCCCCCACCCGCGCCACCCCCATCCGGTTTCCATCACAAACGGAATCTCAACCTGTCGCCTGAGGACCTGGAGGTTTTGCAACTGCAACCACCGGCGGAAATATTGCAACCATACCCTTCAAAGTACTTTCCAGCGTTTTTGTTGGATAGGCCTTATACCCCAATTCCCCCGCGCACCCCATCTCCCTCTCTTTCGTCGGAAGCGGAAGTCGATGTGGACATCATCGAGCAATTTCCACTTCCAGCCCGTCCACGGGCTATGTCTCATCAAAACCTCTTTCGCGAATCACGAGGTCGTCCTCCCTCCCCTCCATTTTCTATCGGAACTTCCACCTCTGCGTACTCGTCGGTACCATGGTCTGTCTACGGAATGATAGATGCCGCTACACCCGTGTCCCGATCCCCGTCTCCACGGCCAGCATCGCACTCCGATAGTCATTATGTACAGCCACACGAACCATCCCTATCTCTTTCTCCTCCAACAGGCCAAGACCCCGCACACCGGTCCAAGCTCCGTTCGTTGGCCGCATTCGGCGTGTCGAAAGCCGCCCGACCGTCGACCGCGCCGACCACAGGAATTCAAGCGCGGCTGGAAACAGGGGAGAAGCGACAAAAGTTGTGGTTGGGGAGAGAGTTACGGGGTACTCCGGAAAGAGGGAAGGGACTCAAGAGAGAGGTCTCTCATCAAAGTTTAGCGCCAGACAAGGTACAAGAAATGGTCCAGACACGTGTAATGGCCTTGCTGCAGGGTAGACTGCCGCCCGGCGAGGACAGAACGTCCACACTCTCGGCATGCGCTCGAGCATGCGAGAGAGGAGGCCTGGATTTTCCCACCGTCTTGCAGGAAATGTTGATTGAAGGACACCCTGCGATCTACTGGGCCATCGTCAACAGAGACGTGACGTCTGGAAGCCGTGGCTTGGTACCTGACTCCCTTGTGGTCGATTTATTAGCGGCCTGCCGACCTCTTAGCCCTGCCTCCCTCACAGCTATCCGTGCTGCGTGCATGATGGCATCCGATAACGTTCTTCTCCAGGAGCTGTTCCGGCTTATTCCCCCCCTCTCACATATTTCCACGAGGGACGCGTTACTGCTGGGCCCTGCTAAGGAAGAGGATCGCGTTGACGTCGACGAGAAGCGAAACGGGACAGGATCGTGGGTGGCACTCATCAAGATCCCCAGATTCCGATTGCGCATGCGGGTCTGCGGCTCCGTTTCCGTCGAGTTTATTGCATCCGGTGTGTTTGCTTCCTATGTGCCAATCTCGTCGCATTAACGCTTCTTCCAGGAAGGATGTGGATTCTCACGTTTCATGCTGAAACTGAGACTCTACCGGACCGTCGAACCGAAAACAGGTGGTATCTGTCTCTCGAATTAGAAGGACAATCGCCGCCAACACCGGTCAATGCAAGCTTCTCTATCTTAGGGACTCCCGAGGCCACGGGAGACAACTACTCTGATGAACTTGCTAGGTCAATCCAACTCTGTCCTCCCATGTCCGAGCTATCCGTGCATGATAAAGCGATCAAGATACGGGTTGATGATGGTCCGATAGGTCCATATTTGCTCAACGAGTGCGTCAGAACCTTGCATGCTGCTGAGAACGCTAACGAACCCAAATATCCGGCTTCTAGATCATCGCTCCTCGTCGATTCAAATGTGGCCCTCCACGCAAAGTTGTCCCAATCAACAGTTCCCGTGTTGCTTGCAGATTCTTCCAGTGGCTCCTCTGTCTCGGCAGAACCACGGACGCCTAGCTCGGGCTCGGATATAACTTATATGCCCGTGCACCATTATCCTCCGCGGCCTCCCAACCCTCCACCCCCACTGAAACTTACATTTCCCGCGGGTCCTCGGTCATCCGCGGGATCTCCACCGCCCGACAAAAAGAAGAAAAAGAAGAAACCACGGAACGAGGTCTACGTGACGTTGCGGAGGGGCGGTCGATAGCGCCTCGTAGAACGCGATGCTACCGTACCTGTTACGTATCCGAACCAGGCAGAGGGTATTTTGCATTTCTTCCCCAGTTACGTGAGGTTTGTCAGAGCAAACGAACGGTTAGCGCGCCTGCTAAAAGTGATGAAGTGCATTGGCCTGAGATAATGTGGCGCCTTTTTTTGTTCTTTTTAGAATAATTATTGAGGGTAGGGGAGCCGTCAGTGGCGTCACATTGTAATTCGCGTAGTGTATCGAATATGACGACGGTGTGAGACAAGTAATGTAATTTGATTGTGACACCACGTACACCAGAGGCGTCTATGTAACTTACTGTACCTCACTGTGGCCTACTGGTGGTAATAGCTAACTATAAACTGGGTATATCAGCATCCGAGGACGGCGGTCACACTACGAGTTTGTCTACAGAGTTCTGTTTAGATGTTCTTGCCCGTGCCCATATTTGTCCCACTTCCTTATCGCCCTATCCCTATCATTCGGGTGTGTCATGGCCAATGGTCCTCAGTGGCCTGAGGTTTCAGCACTGTATTCCCTCCTGTGCGATGGTCTTTACACCTTGGCATGCTTGGCAGCTTGGCCATGCAATGCTTAATGCTGGCCATGCGGAAGCTCGGAAGCTACACACGACCGTCTGCTTCTCCGGCTTCTTCCGGCTTCCGGCATCTTTGTTGCCGTTCAGGGGTTTGGCAAATGCCGGGGTATGTAGAGATCTTCACACGATCCCACACCAAGGGCTCTATCCCATGTGGGACATCCTCCGGGAAGTTTGTACGTTCAGTACAACTACTGTACTGTATTCAATTATAATGCTTTTTTTATCCGCTTGACAGCCATTTACAACAGTGTCGTACAGTATCGTGTCAGATGCCGTCTCGACCGAGTCCGGGTCGGGGAGGCACACCCATATAAGTCAATCGCTTTGTGTTTTGAGCAGGAAATAAGACACTCTCAGTACCTGGGGGGACCTAGAACTTCCAATATGAGAGAGCTTCTAGGCTGCGTTTATTGTACAGTCACGGTACTGTTATGCACGAATCCCCGCTTCCATTCGCTTGTCGTGTAACTTTGTCACTACTGTATCCTCTGGTGTGTTGGTCCCCTGGCTACCACTAACAGCCGAGTACCTCGACTCGACCCCTTCAGGATCCTTTCTTTTCGACACCGACGGTAGGTACCGGCTGGCCCCGGCGCCTGAGTCTTCCCTCACTTCTCCTCCATTATTATTCTATTGTCGCTGGCAGGTGTCGCGCTCCGTTCCCGTCCGAGTCCGTGGTGTCAAGACAAACCGACGAGAGAGATGACGAAAAATGGATACTCAGCGCGGGTCAATCGATACTCTACTGGCATAACTCTGGGCTCATCTTTGCTTTGCTTTGTTCTTGTAATTGTTCTGGAAACTCATGTGTCATAGTTGGTCGAAGAAACGGCGGCGGCTAGGTACTACCGTAACTACAGTAAGTTACTACAGTACCCGTGCAGGGACACTGCCACAAATCCACGTCAAATGTACCGGTACGAGATAAACACCTTGTTTCATCTAGGCCGTTCGTAGGTTCACGGCACCATTGTTTGTGCCGTCTAACGTGCTACGCGTCAAATTTACGCCAACGTGATTGTGACACATGACACACGTTTCGACGGTGCGCGATTTTCGCCAGGCCACAGATGTAGTGCGCGTATCCAAGGACGTCTACTTTGCCTGTGGTATGTCAACTTGTCGCGCGGGGATATGCCAACGCATTTCCTTGCTTATTTCGTCTTGATTTCATTATGCTTGGTTTCATTTGACAGGTTTCATTTGACAGGTATATTATACTACTATACTGTAGTGGGAGCGGTTGTCGTGCCTCGATTTCTCTGTGGCCACTGGTGCGACGCGATGCTTCCAGCTGGATAGTACAGTCACACTCCGCGACAGCGTCCCCGCCACTTCTGACAACCTGTACTGCATAACCCCCTGCCCTCTCTTCGTTTCGATGAGCATGCGAGATATGGAACATGGGCAATTACAACTGGGAAATTGAACAAACCGTGAGATTACGGCTTACAGACCTTCAAAACAAGCGCCGCAACATATTTTTTGGAGGATGTTTCGCTGCAAGTTCCGTTCCGGCTGACATCATTCCATTCACAGTTACGCATTCGAGTTGGCATCCACCCTCCCTTTATTCGTCAGCGCGACGCGATCGATGCCCAGCCCAGCGCGCACTTCGAGCCAAGCTTACTAGGCCAGCACCCTGAGATCCTAGCTCGACTGTTTGCTAGGCACACCGCGTGTGACGACGCGATTACCATGTAATGTACCTGGTGTGTCAAGGACCTTCATACCCGTGGTACGCAACCCACATTCAACACCGCAATTGTAGTCGAATCTATTGAAGATGTGTTAAGGAACACGGATTCAGGTACGACTAAGATTACTCCTCGCTCTCATCACCAAAGAAGCTATCTGGTATCGTAGCTTGTGATGCAACTTTTCGATGCTTCTTGTGTTTTGCCTCTTTTTCACCCGGTTTGGAGTGCTTATCGGGGCGATCTGCAGCCTTTTGTAGTCTTCGTTTCGTGGGTATTTCTGAGAAGCGCGTATCAGCTGGTTCCCCAGCCTCAGAATCCTCATTCTCCGTGTCACCCTCTTCAAAGAAGTCGTCCGGTGTGTCCACGTCTTGTCTTGCCATCGCTTCTTCCACTCCAGTACCACTCTTGCTCTTATCCTTTGACCCGTCCCACTGCTGAACCATGCTCACTTGTACAAATTGCCTGTGTTCCAGTGTCTCCGGCTCGTTACTCATCTCCCCAGCGCGCATCCTTTCGCGTACCCATTCCCGGAGCTTTTCACGCTTTTCATCAGTAACACTTGAGCTGGCTCGTGAATGGACGGGAGTTGTACCACTCTCTCTACTCCGCACTTCAGGAGGGTAGAGTGAAATGTACTTCTCCAATTTTGGGTAGTTCTGGTAAAGGGCACTTGTAAGAAATGTCAACTGCGCAGCATTGAGAAATGTACCATGACGTAGTTTAGATCCACTCGTAAATCAAACAGCTCTGCCTTGAGGGCTTTCCGAACCTTAGAAGAGATCTCCTCTTCCTCGACTCGCCTTTTTGTCTGCCAGATTTTGCGCAGGAGTTTCTGACGATCTGATCCTCATTTGAGAATGCGCCAGGAAGATATGAAGCACAATACGCACCAAAAAACTTGACCTTATGATACCGAGTTGCTAGAGCACGCTCCTTATTCGCTCTTTCCGCCACTGCAAGATCTGCTTCTAGAGCTTTCAGTTTCCGCTCTGATTCGATGCGTACATCAGCTCCGAGGGCATCCTGTTGCATGTGAGTGCATATTAGGTCCCGCAAATTGAATATCCACGACCGCTGTACCTTGGCGAGGAGACGCCGGGTCTGCCTGAGCGCGGACTTGATTTTCGACACGCCCAGAGGCGCACCTTCTTTCAGCCTCTCATTGTGTCTTCTCTTCTTACGTTCTTGTTTCGTTGTTGATGAGCCTACGTTCTGAGATTGTTTGGCGCGAACTGGAGGCATAGCAGAAGCCGGGCCGAACCGAACCGGAGCAGCCACCGTGATTTTTGTTATCAGCAGCACCCGTGACCGCAAAATTGTGAATCAGCCGGTCTTGGACTGTCGCTTTGGTTCTTGCTTGTAGTGCACTCTAATAGCACGGTCATGAAGAATATCGCGATTTCCGGAACATGGTCATTCGACATCCCAGGTGGTAATATTACCACGGCCATCGTTGATATCGAAAGAGCTTGCTTATGGCTAGCTTCGGAGCGGTTGAACGCTGATGCAGACACCGAGATAGATATCTATAAAAAGGGACTTCCGGGCTATCCATACGAGGCAGAAGATGTGAGTCCCTCTTTCAAGGATCCATGGCTACGGGCAAGTCAGGTAGAATGATACAAATTTACCGCTACCGCAGGTAGCATCCACGGAACTCGTAACAAAGCTTGTATCATCTACAAGCCGGCTCGTTCCAGATTCTTCACAAGTGATTTCTCTCAGGAGCGTTGTCGGTGAAGAGTCGCTTGTCGTCATCATGCGCGGAGGAGACGTCTCGTCGATGAAACTGGGTGACCCTGATCCGCAGGCAAGTCAAGACGCCTTATGTACACTCAACGCCCGTTGACTGCTTGATCAATTCTTCACTCAGTTCGAGACTATCGGTTCCTTTGAAGATGGGATACAAGCAGCTGCATGGAGTCCAGATGATTCGTTGCTCATCCTTGTCACGGGTATGTCTCTTATATCACTGCATACAGCTGGGATGCCTAATCCTCACTTGTGCAGGACAGGGAAAGTTCATTGTCATGACACCAGCTTTTGATATTCTTTATGAGTCTGCCTTACATACTGATGAGTTCGGCGAAGGTAACTTCAACTCCTCGTGTCGCTTAGCCTAGACGTCACTAAAGGATGGCAGACGCGCCGATTAACGTTGGATGGGGCTCCAAGCAAACCCAGTTCCACGGATCGCTTGGCAAAGCTGCTGCTCAGGCACCCGTGGCCTCATCATCGTCATCCGTCGGTATCTCACCTGACGACGATCTTCTTACTCGCATTTCCTGGCGTGGCGACGGCGCCCTTTTCGTCGTTTCTGCGGTCTCGCCGGCGCTAATGGACGCCACATCGCTTCGACGCCGCGTGCTCCGTGTGTACAACCGCGACGGCGTGCTGCAAGGGACTGCCGAACCAGTGCCGGGGCTAGAGCATCCGTTGTCATGGCGTCCATCAGGCAACCTCATTGTCAGCGTGCAGCGTTTCGGGACCTTCCCAGGCGGAGGGAAGGGCCGCGAGGGGAGACACGACGTTGTGTTCTTCGAGAAGAACGGACTGAGACATGGAGAATTTGGTCTGCGACACGGGACACTTGGTGTTGGGCCGTCCGACTCAAAGGAGAGGAAATGGGGCTACAAGGTAAAGGAAGTCTGCTGGAATGCCGACTCGAATGTGCTTTTGGTGTGGATCGAAGAGAATGACGGCGACACTGGTGAGTGCGATTGTTGTTTTTCAAATACAACCCTTTATGTGTTTAGTTCAACTCTGGACGACTGGGAACTACCACTGGTTCGGCTTCTGTTTAGGTTCGCACTGATTGGAAGACTGATGCTCGAAATAGGTATCTCAAGCAAGAGATTGCGGCACCCTCTTCAGAAGGTGGAAGGTACACCTCGGTCGCCTGGCATCCCGAGAATTCCCTCCAGATTTTACTCACCACAAATGGTTGGTCAAACTACACCATCTTTGAAAGTGACCGTTTCGTTTACGCCTTGATGTCAGCTAAAGTTATTTCATATTGGTGTCGCTGGGAAATCTGTGCCGCGACGGCAAGAGTTCCTAACGACACAGGGACAGTTGCTGTTGTAGACGGATGTGGGCCACTTCTCTTTCTCTGTGTGGATGGTACTTGTAACTTTTACCACAGCTTCTATCCTTCTCACCTCTTTCAGGGTGCAAAACGTCCCACCTCCCATGTATTCCCATAAGCTCACCCTTCGGCACTCGCCATCGGTACCTCTCCGAACTCCGCGGACTCCCTGTCACGTCACTTTTTCGCAGGCAGAAGACATGTTAGCCGCCCTATGGGAAACGGGGTACTTTGAGCTGTGGGACCTACACACGCAACTTCAGTTTAGGTGCGGTCCCGTCATGACACCTGAGCTTATTCGGAGCGGCCCGCTCTTCCATGGGGCAATATTCCGGGAAATATCTGTTTCTACGAACGCCCCTGGGGGTTCTATAGCGCACTTTGCAGCCCTTGGGTTCGAGAGCAATGGAAGAGATGTTCTACAGGTCCTTGACGTCAAGCAGGAGACTATCAGTGCTCTAGAGGTTCCAAGCCTTGGGTCACCGGGATGGCGCCTAGCACTTACACGTGGCGCACTATGTGTCTGTCGTAATGGCAAGGTGTATGAATGTACGAGCGATAGTGCCTGTTCGTACTGTGCCTCTAATTCCTGACGTTCTATCAGATGATATTGATTCTGGACGGCTCATCCCCTGTGTCGATTTTGGAAAAGCCTGTAATGTCGTACGGGTGATCGATGTTTCCCAATCCTCGACCCTGCCAGGGACCTCCCTCTTTTTTGGTCTCACAAACTCTGGGACCTTATTTTCGGCTCCGTTATCTTGCTCACCCCGGACCCTCGCACAGATTGCAAATTCCTTCACGGTGTCAGGTGACCTCGTCGTGTATACGACCTCGGCACACGAGGCACATTTTATTTCCATCTCCATTCTTGCGGCGGCAGAAGCAGGCACGGATGTGAGCAGTGAACGACGCCGTGTTGAAAGAGGCTCACGAATAGTTACCTCCGTTCCGAGCACCATGAGCCTGGTTCTACAAATGCCGCGTGGGAACCTTGAGACGGTGAGCCCTCGACCGATGGTCATGGCTACCATTCACGCGGATACCGATGCGTGAGCATTCTCCTCACTTTGCAACAAGGATTGCGCTTATTGGTAATGACAAGAGGGAACTACCGCAAGGCGTTTCTGACGTGCAGAAAGCACCGCATAGATCTCAACGTCATCGTAGACAGAGACCCGAAGCTATTCAGAGAGCGCCTGTCATCTTTCATTAAACAAGTCCATGATGTAGACTACATTAACCTCTTCCTAACAAACCTTGGGTCTATTGTTTCCTTGAATCTACTTACTGGCGCTGATTAGGGTTCGTTCGCAGGCGGAGTTCGCAGCCACCAGAGGTAATATCTGAGCTCTGTGATGCTGTGAGGGAACGACTCGAAGGGCACGACATAGAAAAGTACATTAACTCGATCTTGACTGCATATGTCGTAAAGCGTCCTCCGGATCTCGAGGCTGGACTTCGCGTTCTTTTACAACTCCGAGGTGAAGAGACCGTCCATTTATTGATGCTAAAACCTAACAGTGCATCACCGAGTAGAGCGTGTACCAACTGGGATTGAGGAAGCTGTCAAGTACATAATTTTTTTGGTCGATGCGGACACGCTATTCGACGTCGCCCTGGGGATGTATGATTTCTCACTGGTGCTCTTGATTGCACAGCATGCCCAAAAGGTGCCTCCTTCGTCTCCCAACATTTAGGATGCATTATGCTAATATTGTGTGTGTTAGGATCCTCGAGAATACCTCCCTTTCTTACGCGAACTCCGTGCTCTAAAAAAGTACTACCAACGATTTCGCATTGATGACCGCCTCAAACGATACAAAAGCGCTCTGCAAAATCTCAGTCTTGCAGGTATAGCAAACCGATATAATTTCGTTCGCACTATAGTCTAATAATACCTCAGGCGCGGAGCACTTTGACGACGTGATGGCGTATGTAGAAAAACACCAGCTCTACGAAGCGGCTCTGGAAATGTTCCATGAGACCGATAAACTTCCGGTTCGTGTACTGCTTTTAAGGTCAGTAACTTTCATTCACGAACACCCATAAGGAAATCCTGGGCCTGTACGGAGAATGGCTACGCGACCGTCGTGAATTCCATCAATCCGCGTTAGGTACGAGGGATATTATAGCCCCTCATCTCTGCTCACTGACGGCACGTAGTATTTATGGACGCGGAGAGACCACAGAAAGCAATGCTTGCATACGAAAAAGCGCTGTTATGGCGAGAATTATTCGAGCTCGCACAGCTTCAAAAGGTCGATCACGAGGAAATCGTCGTGATGGCGTACCGTGTAGCCGGTATGCACTTCTTCTACGATCAGCCATAGTAGCATTAACAATAGCTTTACAGAGGACTTGACCTCGAAGAAGCGTTACACAGAAGCGAGTCATGTTCTTCTAGATTATGCCGAGGATGTCCGCGAAGCCGTCATCACCCTCGTCCAGGGAAATCAATTCTCGGAAGCGCGTCGTATCGTGAGTGGAACTAACCGTTTTTTATCGTATTTCTGTGGCATAAATTCTCAGATTTCCCTGCATGAACATCACGAACTCCTCGAGGAAATCATAGACCCTGCAGTCCTTGAAGCACGTAACCAGATCGCGGAAGATCTCACCGAGATGCGTGAGCAGCTCCAAAAGCAAGTCTTACGTCTGCGCGAGCTACGTATAAAAAAAGTCGAAGAGCCAGGTACGCTCATCATCGTCTACTTTCTTTCCCTTCCTCAGCTAAATGCCCCACGCACTTTGATACCAGGGGAGTTCTATGGCATTGAAGATCTCGTTGTACAAAACATAGACGTGATGACCGATGCCTCGGCCTTTACCGCCTTCACACGGTATACCACAGCGCCGACCACGTCTGCTCTATCACGCATGACGAAGCGCAGCTCGCGCTCAAAGCGCAAGATGGAACGCAAAGTGGGCTCGGGGCGCAAGGGCACTGCTGACGAAGAGGAGTACTTGCTCAAATCCCTCGCAAAGCTTGCAGGCAGAGTCGTCACCGCACAAGGTGCGTGTCAGAATATTCTCCTTTTTCCCCCTTAAACAGCAGAGCGGAGAGTGTTAAAATGAGATACTATGGCTCGGCACTATTAGACGAGACCGCAGCGCTTGTGCCGCATCTGTTACGGTTCACCCCTTCGCATAGGACTGCCGCTCGCGAGCTGCAGAATGAGGTGGCAGCATTTTCACGCAAGACTACCGAGGCCTTCGATGAGGTGTGGCCTTCCTTAGCCGAAGATGCAGAGACGGTGGCAGAAGCTGCGGCAGAGCCTCCGGACAGTTGGGCCGTGCGGATGGCAGAGCGAGAGAAAGAACGCGAGCGCGCCATCAAGGCGATTGCCAAGCCAGAGTTGCGCCCTGCCAGCTCGTGGTGCACGAGGCTTCTCGGCGTTCCTGTGACAACTACAGTAGTTGATCAGAGACGACCTGAATGATGCGGTATTGTAACCAGTCGTTAGACATTTTGGACACGTTCATGTAATTATTTGCTATGCCCGGCCACGCGTAGGTTCTGTAGTAAGGTCATCTTAGAAGATTCCATTACATCGGGTTCCATCCAACTTCGCTAGGCTCAACCCGAATGGGAAGTATCTCTGACACGCCGTCACGGTGGGAATTGCCAATTGCCACTGTGAGGTGAGGTCTTTCTCTTTCGCGGAGCCAGGCTCGGAACGGAACGGAATAGAACGGCCACGTCGGAGCGCCCGTCAGCCGCGCGTTCGACACCAAACATGTTTTTCTCTTTTTCTTTTGTTCTCTCCTCTTGTCCATCGCTTCTCCCTCTTGATTTCCAAGTACAAGACACCTCGTGAAAAAAGCACATTCCTTCCTGCCCTCACTGCCTCTTGACTGTTTTCTTTCCTCGTATCTCCATCTTCTACCTTATACTCTAGACAATGGCAATCCCATCTCGCAGCCACTATCTTGCAGAGCTTTGAGGTAGATGTGCATACTAGAAATGGACATACAGTACTCATGGCTAGATTCAAGTTTGAACTACGTGCTTCTGAGGGACTAAAGACCCTTGCGAGAACGATCAATCAACAATTCCATAACCTGAGGTCAACATGATGGGTCCCCCACAACGCTGATGTTCGTAAATAAACAATTTTACACCCAAACGAACGGGATAAATCATGATCGTATGGTACAGACTCAAATTCTGCTCAAGCTTAGTGTAGATAAACATCCATCGCCTGATCACGCCCAATCTTCGCTGGTCATCAGAGTAAGGTACCGGCGTTGGCGGAAATTTCAAATCATGGTTTTGTTATTTCGGTGATGCGCCGCTGCCAGTGACTGCACAGCGCGAGCCGCGAGGGCATATAGTACGCTCTTGGTTTATAGCCTCACATTGTTCCTCCGCAAGCAGCCCCTGTCGTACAGTTCCTTCTCATCAACGCGGTTGACGCCTTTGCTATCTCCATTTTCTTTTACCTCCATGTTGTCTTCCGCGACCACAGAAGGCGACAAAGGCCCCCTTATCCACCTGGCCCACCATCTCGGCCTATTATCGGGAATTTACTTGATGTCCCGAAGGATGCACCTTGGATGGCGTACTCCGGATTGTCCAAGAAATATGGTAGGTGTAGCATTCCCAGGACACCGGTCCACTACAGCTGAAACGCGCGCGGGGCGTCCGCGTTTTTTTATGAGGTTATTGTTCTTTATCAGCCATGAAGGATCTCCATGAACAGTACAGGGAATACTATTCAGGTTGGCCTCCCTTGCCACCGCAGAAATGCCTGTCTCTCAATGAGCTGCCATGTTTACAATCCTCGATCCCTAGGGTGGATTTTGATTGGCCCGTATTCAACTATTCATGGCCAGAATGAAGACACTCGACGCAAGGGACGAAGACTATTAGACAGCAGCCTTCGACCGGGTGCAATGATATCATATTGACAATTGAAATGGTGCAGGAAATGACTCTCACGTTCCTTTCACAGCCCTTTCATCTCCAAAGGACTTCCGTGCCCATATGAGACTATAAGTTGTATGTCTAGATTATGTCGTATGATTATTAACACCGTACGTGTTTTTTGATGATCACGCATGCTTCTTGCTGACTCTTACGTTCGAGACTCTTACATTCGAGACTTATCGTCAAATTACACCATTCTGGTCCTCCGAGTCGCCCTCTTCCAGCCGGTACAAAGACGAGCACAGGCAGAACTCGATGTTGTAATCGGAAGAGGACGGTTAACCTCTTTCGATGACAGGCTGCGCCTTCTGTACATCGAAGTAATGTGTAAGGAAATGATGAGACGGCAGATGGTGACACTGATAGGTACGATTCGAGATATTTTCCTATGAACCCCGTAAACCGTGATAGAACTTTCAGGTCTTCCCCATTCGTCGATACGGGTAATGTGTATAAAGGGTTTTTCATTCCGAAAGGTCGGATTCCTTTCTTTTGTCCATTTTGCCCCTCTATACGTTTATCATTTGGTCTTAAAGGATCTACGGTGGTGGCCAACGCATGGTACGTCAATTGTCTATCCAATTGAAGGTCTATCTGAGATGTTTCAAGGCGGTCCTGCGCGACCTAGAGATATGTGTCGGATCTCGGCCTACTCCGATCCTCATTTCTGTACCATTCTTCCGGGAAGCCTCGGCGATACTGCGAACAACCAGGACATTTCGGCGTCCGGACCCATTCAACGAGCCCTTGAGTACAATGGACGCCAAAAAGGGGAGTGTGTTATGCGCCAAATACGAACAGCTAATTTCCGATGAGCGACCAATGCACTAGCGTCCGAGTCGGTTCTAGTGTTTTAAAAGGTGATCTAGATGGTAAATTACTTGTCTGTGTCCGGGAACTCTGTTCACCCACGTGTTCGGTGCACCTCCATTTCAACATGAATATGACGAGGTCGTCTAAGACATCACTGATTCCACTGTCCTCGAAGCACGGACCCAAATTGCGGAAGATCGCGAATCCAAAAGCAGGTGGCGTGTCTGCGCGAGTTACATTACGCGTAAACCGAGGATCAAAACACACTCATTGTCTATTACCTTTTCACTTTTGCCTCCGCCAAAGGCACTGATGCGCTTTGGTCCAAAAGAATTGCAGGGAATTGAAGGTCTCATGTAATGGTGCCGAATTAGGTGTGATGACCGATGACTCGGCCTTCTCCAACATCACATGGACATGACAGCACCGCACCGATCACGTCTACCGCATCGCGCATTACAAGCGCAAGATAGAACGTAAGGCGGGCTCAGGGCGTGTCTGACTTTCTCCAAAACGCCGAGCGGAGTGTTGAAATGAGACGCTATGGTTTGGTATTATCAGACGAGGCCACGGCGCTTGGGCCACCAGGGCCAGATCTGCTACGGCTCACTCTTACGCATAGGACTGCCGCTCGCGAGCTGCAGAACGAGGTGGCAACGTTTTCGCGAAATGACCGAGGGGATCGATGAAGTGTGGCCTACACCAACCGAAGACGCGGAGATCGCGGCGGAAGCTGTGGCAGAGCGAACGAAAGAACGTGCCAGTGGGTACCATAAAGCGATTACCAAGTCAGATTCGGAACTGCGGGCAGACGATTCTGGGTATCATGAGGTTTCTCGACACAGTTGGCAGAAAATCGGCTGCAGAATGTTGTTCTGTAACAGTCACATGACGTTTTTGACATTGAATAAATGACACGCGGGGACTCGGAAGCGAACACTAACGCCACTTTTACATCAACTCCACGACTCCACTGGCATCAGGCATCTGGATACATCAGGTGTTACCTCATATTTTTTCAATCTTCGCCGTGGGTAACCGTCATTGTCATGACTCTTGCGAATAAGATGCGTATTCTGCGCCCCCGTCACGGTGCAGTGGCAATAGACGCACGCGAGCGAAGGCATATAAGTTCACTGGGATGGGGTTATAGCCTCATAGAGTCCCCTGGGCCCGAAAGTAGACACTCCGGTCATGCAGTTCCTTCTCATCAATGCATTTGACGCCCTTGCATTCTCCTTTCTCTTTTACCTCATTGTTGCCTTCCGTGACCATAGAAGACGAAGAGGGCTCCCTTATCCACCTGGGCCCCCACCTCAGCCAATAATTGGGAACTTACTTGATGTCCCGAAGAATGCGCCTTGGATCGGGTACTCTGACATGTCCAAGAAATACGGTGGGTGTAGCATTCTCGGGACACTGGCTCGCCCCGGCTGAAACACGTGTCCCAAGGCGATGTTATTTGTCTACGCGTTTTTTCTCAGGTCGTCGTCGTCTTGTGTTCGGTGTCGGCTGTTAAGGATCTCCTTGAGAAGCGCGGGGAAATATACTCAGATAGGCCTTACTTGCCGATCGCAGAAATGTTCGTATTAAAGCGTTTTTATTCTCAAAGAACCGTCATATTGACAACCTCGGCCCTTTAGTACGGATTTCGATTGGCCGCTATTCATGATCGGAGTAAATGAGACTTGGCTTAACGGACGAAAGTTATTAAATCGCAGTCTTCGACCTGATGCAATGGTGTCGTATCGGCAAATGATGCTGGAAAAGACCTATGAATTTCTTGCACAACTTCGTACGAACCCAAAAAACTTCCGAGACCATGTCGGACGGTCAGTTACCCGTCTTCCTCATATCGCATGACTATTAAAGGCCACGTAGCCTTCAGGGGAAACTCATCATGTCACTCACGTATGGCTACGATCTAAAAGACGGTGACAAAATTTTAGAAGCGCCGACCGGGGCAGCTGAAATACTGTCACCACTCTTCCTACCCGGAGGAACACTGGTAAATCACCTCCCATTTCGTGCGATTTCCAACTTCATCTTTCCCATAATAGTGGTGTCTGACAACTAGTTTTAGTGCGGCACATTCCTTCATGGGTCCCATTCCTCAGCTATGAACCATTGGCCCGGATAGTTAGGAAACTCAGTGAGAGGATAAGGAATGAACCTATCGATTTTGTGAAGAATGCTCTGGTGTGGTGATCGTCCCCCTGGTAGTCACCTTAGCTGACACTGCTCACCGTAGCATAATGGCACAGCAGTGCATTCATTGGCGGGCGAGCATCTGCAGGAGTTAGACAGCTTTGTTGGCTCTAAACGTCAAAAGCAGGAGGAGATCATTAAGGAGGTCATGGGATCAATGTATCAAGGTGGCCTTGAAACGTAATATTCACGGATCGAGTAATTGCACTTACAACATCTCTCTTTAGCCGGGTTTGAGACTGTGTGTTTCTCCATAATCCCGCATCTTCTTGCTGACGTCTATGATTGAGACTGCGTCCTCGATGATCTCACTCTTTCTGGCCCTGGTCCTTTTTCCGCAGGTGCAAAGTCGAGCGCAGGCAGAGCTCGATCTTGTAATCGGAAGAGACCGGTTACCTACGTTCAATGATAGGCCACGTCTTCCGTACATTGAAGCCTTGTGTAAAGAGTTGATGAGATGGCATTTGGTTTTGCCCATGGGTAAGATTCCAAAGAGTCGCGTCAATATATTGTGGTAATGAAATTAATGATGCCTTTCAGCTCTTCCCCATTCATTAACCAGGGACGATGTTTACAGAGGCTTTTTCATTCCGAAAGGTCAGATTGCACTTTTTTTTTCGGTCATCGTCGCTAATTATTTTGGTCTAAAGGTACTACCGTATTAGCCGACGCATGGTACGTTGATTATCCAGGCATCCGATTGTCTATTTGATGTACTCCAGGGCGATCTTGCACGACCCTGAGGCCTACCCGGATCCAGAGGAATTCAAGCCTGAGCGTTTTCTCAATAAAGATGGGAGCCTCCGAGACGATCCAACGCTCTCATTCGTGTTCGGCTATGGCAAGAGGATCTGTCCTGGACGTCACTTCGTCGATGCCACAATCTTCATTGTCATCTCGTCGGTCCTCTCCGTATTCAAAGTGACGAAAGCAAAAGATGAGAATGGCCACGAAATTCCTGTCAAGGCCGCAGTCACTGTTGATCGCGGGATCGTCATGTAAGTCCAGGTGGTCACGCATAACCACTTCTTGAAGTTAAAGGTGTGATTTTAAAGACATCCCGAGGAGTTTGAGTGCTCCATTTTTCCGAGGGATAAAGTTGCGGAGGATTTGATTTCGGCGGCTACACTGTCTTGAGGTATCTGGATGGAAAATGGATGATGAAATTCTGACCGGTTTCAGATTTTGACTGACTCAGTTTTACGCTGACACCTTAAATAGGATGTATTGGAGTGTGAGTGTAAGTGTCCAGCTCGACCATGCATTCCATTTGCAATCCTCGAACCTTCCCGTGTGCTTGAGAGGTTGTTACCTGGCTCGTACTTATCTTGTCCTGCTCCTATCCTCGTTTCCGCTCCACCTCCGAGCCCCAGCGTCAACTCCCGCTGAGAAATACCGAAGCACATTGAAATCAAGTCATTGGTATATCTACTAGTAGTTGGAATCAGCCGCTACCACTGCCACGACAGTTACATGCTGACAACAAGACAATGAAACCGGGGCCAGGGCGACTTGCTGGGCAAGGCTTGAGCCAGAATCGTGATTCAGGGAGACGTCTTGAATTCAATCCATCGCTATGTCCATAAAAGTCCCTCCCTCTACCCAGCAAGTTGCTGGAACTTCAAGTCTGTGCTAGTTGCTTCCCTGAATGTTAAACTCTATTTTCCTTTATGCTACATTTACAATATATTTCTTGCCTGGACACGAAATAAGAAACAAAAGATAGGTGCTGCCTCACGTCTCAAGACATAATATTCACCGAAATCAAATCCTGAGCAACTTTATCTCTTGGCAGAATAGAACATTCGAACTTCTCCGGGCGTCTTGAAAATCAGTTCATTTAGTTTCAACTTGGGAGCGGTATGGGCGATAATCCGGACTTACATGACAACCTCACGATCAATAACCACTGCGGGCTTGACGGGGATTTCGTAGCCATTCTCATCTTTTGCTTTTGTTACGTTGAACACGGAGAGGACTGACGAGGTAACAATGAAAATTGTAGCATCGACAACGTGACGTCCAGGACAGCCCCTCTTGCCAGCCCCAAATGCAAGTGAGAGTGTCGGGTCGTCTCTGACGGTCCCATCTGGATTGAGAAAACGCTCGGGCTTGAATTCCTCTGGGTCCGGGTATATCTCTGGGTCGTGTAGGATCGCCCTGAGATATCTCAAATTGACGTTCATATGGATAGATAACCGACAATCGACATACCATGCGTTTGCTTCTATTATAGATCCTTTGGACCAAATTATTATTAAAGACAAAGTCAAATGTTCAATTAAAGGTATCCTGACCTTTCGGAATGAAAAACCCTTTGTACACGTCATCCCTATTTGACGAATGGGGAGCACCTGAAGGTTTCAAGTTATCGTTCCGTCATTGATTTAAGAGCAATATGGAAACTCCAAATCGTACCTATGGGTAATGGCATTTGCCACCTCATCAACTCTTTACAAAAGGCTTCAATGTAAGGAAGACACGGCCTGTCATTGAACGTGGGTAACCGGTCTCTTCCGATTACAACATCAAGTTCTGCTTGCGCTCGCCTTTGTGCCTGCGGGAATAGAACTAGGGCCAGAAAGAGGGAGTACATCGAGGAAACAGTCTCGAGTCAGTGTCAGTAAGGCGCATGCGGAAGTATATATAACTACGCACGGTGTCTAAACCGGCTGAAATGAGGTCATGTAAGTGCCACATACCCAACCCATGGACAGGAAATTTCACCTAAATACATTGACCCCGTGGCGACTTTAATAACCTCCTCCTGCTTTTGACGTTCAGAGCCAACCAGGCTCTCTAATTCCTGCAGACGCTCGCTCGCCAGTGACTGCACTGCGGTGCCATTATGCTGTGACATGCAGTGTCGGTCAACACGAATACTAGGAGCATAATCACCCACACACCAGAGCATTCTTCACCAAATCGATGGGTTCATTCCTTATCTTCTCACTCAGTTTTCTGACTATTCGTGCCAATGGTTTGTAGCTGAGGTATGGGACCCACGAAGGAATGTACCGCACTGAAAACAACTGAGACATGGCCAGTCTACATGGATGAAATCAGAAACCGTACGGAATGGGAGATGATTCACTAGTGCTGCTCCGGGTAGGAGGAGCGGTGACAGTATTTCAGCTACCTGATCTTGCGTCTCTAAGATTCTGTCACCATCCTTCAGGTCGTAGCCATATGCGACTGACATGATAAATTTTCCCTGAAGGCTGGCAGGCAGTGAATGGTCATACGTCATGAAGGAGACAGCTGACTGACAGTTTGATATGGGAATGGAAGTCTTTTGGGGTTGCAAAAAGTTGCGCAAGGAGCTCACGAGTGTTTTCCTGCATCATTTGTCGATATGTTATTATCGCACCAGGTCGAAGGCTGGGATCTAATAGCCTCCGTCCCGTGCGCCAAGTATCACTCATTCTGGTTGTGAATATGGGCCAATCGAAATCCGTCCTAGAGATTCAGGAATCAGGACTGTCAATGTGACAGCAAATTGGGGATTAAAATATACATTTCCAGGATTGGCAAGGAAGGCCTTTCTGAATAGGTTTCCGCGCGCTTTTCAAGAAGATCCCTTATGGCTGTTACCGAACACAAAACGACGACGACCTCGGAAAAAACGCGAAGACAGATAACATCGCCTTGAAAAGCGGGCTTCAGCTGGGGCAAACTAGTGTCCCGAGATGTTACGCCTACCGTATTTCTTAGACATATCTGTGTATGCAATCCAAGGCGTGTCTTTTGGGACATCGAGTAAATTCCCAATTACGGGCAGTGATGGCGGTCCAGGCGGATAAGGGAGCCCTCGTCGTTTTGTATGGTCGCGGAAGACCACAAGGAGGTAAAGGAAAAGGGAGATGACAAGGCAGTCAACGGCATTGATGAGAAGGAACTGCATGATACTGGCGGGACTGGCTGCTCGCGGGGGCCCGGGAACTATATGAAGAGGGCTTATATACCTGGAATGTCACTCAATCCGGATCCACCCAAGAACGAATCGATAATAACTGTCGCCGGTGTGCGGCCCATTGCCACGGGTGTCAAGAATCTTCCCATTCACGAACTGATGGCAATTACCCCGACGAAAATGAAGCGGGAACCGATGTGGTGGGATCATGTGAAATGACATTAGAATTTACCAAATAATTCGGTGTCAATCGTTCTTCTTTGATCGCTGATAAATAAAGGTATGGCGTCATACTACGAGCACAATTCTTGACGGATGTATTAGGGAGACGAAGCTGTGAGGGTGGGCGAGAAAACGCATTCGCACGCTCCCTGAAGCGACCACACCATGTTGGGTGGGGTAAGAGT
>Ga0137358_10000339_pt1 | contig 20507 bp, 20 predicted proteins | sample Mad1_20_16metaG_FD_105551 | JGI IMG/M metagenome (GOLD analysis project Ga0137358, IMG submission 105551) | Vadose zone soil microbial communities from Angelo Coast Range Reserve, California, USA - Mad1_20_16 metaG | ecosystem: Environmental > Terrestrial > Soil > Vadose zone | place: USA... | reverse complement strand
GATCGTCGTGCCTTGAATGCCGATATCGACGGTACGAAGCGTACCTTCCTGCCAAACGCAGGCGTCACGAACGATCAAGTCCATCAATTCACCACCGCCGGATCGGCACCGAGATAAGCCGCGGCCAGCGACGCTTCACGCAGCTCCGCGGCGCGGCCCTGTGCCACCACGCGACCGCCGGCGAGCACGTAGCCGCGATCGGCAATCGCAAGCACGTGATCTGCCATTTGATCGACAATCAGTAAAGTCATGCCTTCATCCCGGAGCGCCATGAATTGTCCGAACAGCTCTGCCGCGACCGCGGGCGCCAAACCGAGCGACGGTTCGTCGAGGAGAAGAATATCGGGCCGCGCCAACAGGCCACGTGCGACGGCAAGCATCTGCTGCTCGCCGCCCGACAATAGACCGCCCGCGGTGTGAAGGCGCGGACGCAAGCGCGGAAAGCGCTCCAGCATCGTCTCGATCTCCGCAAGCTCGAAATCGCCACGGCGGGTCGCGCCGAGGCGAAGGTTCTCGGCCACGGTCAGTTGAGGAAAAACCTGCCGGCCTTCGGGAACGAGAATCAAGCCACGACGCGCCACCAAATGTGCCGAAAGCCGCGTCAGCTCCACATCGCCGAATCCAATGCTGCCTTTCACCGGACGGATCAAGCCGCTCAAGGCTTTCATCAACGTCGATTTGCCGGCGCCATTGGGGCCAAGCACAGCGATCGTTTCGCCGCGGGCAACGTGCAAGTCGACCTTCTCAAGCACGGCCAGAGGTCCATACCCCGCGCTGAGTTCATGCACCTCAAGCAGCGGCGCGCCCGCCACGCGCGGCGCAGACGCCGCGTGAGCCGGCATCGTCACGCCGAGATAGGCGGCCTTGACGGCAGCATCGGCACGCACAATGGCTGGCGTGCCCGCCGCGATACGACGTCCGGCATCGAGCACCACGACCTCGTCAGAGATCGACATCACGAGTGCCATGTCATGCTCGACGAGCACGACGGCAAGCCCGGCACGGGCGAGCCGTTGAAGCAGTGCGCCCAACTTGACCGTGTCGGCCTCGTCGAGCCCGGCGGCGGGCTCATCGAGCAGAAGCACCGCGGGCGCGGTGCCAAGGGCGCGTGCGATCTCGACCAATCGGCGATCCACATGCGGCAACGCGGCCGCCGGTCTGTTCTCCGGTCCGGAATAGCCAACGAGGGAAAGCAGCGCACGCGCCAGCGCCGCCGGCGCCTCACCACGCCAAGAACCACGCAACAGGCCAAGGCGGACGTTGTCCAAGACGCTCAAATTGCCGAAGGGCTGCGCGGTCTGAAAGGTGCGCGCTAGCCCGGCATGCGCGACTTCATGGGCGGGTTTGCCCGTGATCTCCTTGCCTCTGACGCTCACCGTCCCGGCGTCCGGGCGTTGAAAGCCGCTGACGAGATTGAGCAGCGTCGTCTTGCCGGCCCCGTTGGGACCGATCACGCTCGTCACGCGGCCAGGCTGCACGGTCAGATCGACGCCCGCTACCGCAACAACGCCGCCGAACGCGACCCGCGCGCCTTCGGCCACAAGGCTGCCGCCAGAGCTCGCGATATGGGCGAGCGCGAGGCCGATATCCGCTTGAGGATCGGGAGCAACCTCCCCTCGTGTGACGAGACGGGCAATCGCGCCGGCGATTCCGCCGGGGGCGGCCCAGAGTACGATCAACAGCCCCGCGCCGAAAAACAGAAGGCGGTACTCCGCAAGGCTGGCGAGCGCCTCCGGCAACAGCACCACAACTGCAGACCCCACCAACGGGCCAAGGGTGCGGCCAGCGCCTCCGACCACAACAACGAGGAGAAACAGGATCGACTGCGAGAAAGGAAACGAGCTCGGCGCGATGAAGCCGGTGAGCGCCGCCTGCAGTCCGCCGGCGAGACCCGCCATCACCGCGGCCAGCATGAAGGCCGCGGTGCGCACCGGCAGCGCGCCGATGCCGAGGCGACGCGCCGCCGCCGGCGCCGAAGCCGTGGCTTGCATCGCCAGGCCGAGTGGGCTTCGCGCAAAATAGTGAAACGCGACCAGCGCAAGGACACAAAAGCCGCAAGCCAATAACGCCGTTCCCCCAGTGCCGAAGGGCGAGGGAATGTTGGCAAGACCGCTGGCGCCGCCGGTCAGATCACGCCACTCGACGGAGACGGATTCGACGATGAACCCAAACGCAATGGTGACCATGGCGAGATAAGGACCGGTGACCCGAAGCGCGGGGATCGAAAGAAGCGCCGATATTGCCGCGACCAGCAGGACGGCGAGCGGCCAAGCTACCCAAAAACCCAAACCGGCTTTCGTCGTCAGGATGCCGACGGCATAAGCCCCCAGCGCCAAAAACCCGCCTTGCCCGAGCGACACTTCACCGGAAAGGCCGAGCAGCACATTCAAGCCGACGCCGACAAGCGCGGTCGTCGCCAGCGTTCCGAGCAGGTAGGCGTAGTAGCCGGGCGCCAAGAGACAAATGGCGGCGGCGCCGCCGAAGAGTGCCGCGGCAACCAGAATGGCGATGGCTTTCATACCCGCACCTTGGTCCGACGGCTGAACAAGCCGGACGGAGCCAGTGCCAAGGCCGCGATGACGACCGAGAAGGTGACGATCTGGGTGCTGCTGGAACCGAGCCATGTGGTGGCGCAGGCTTCGACGAGGCCATAGCCTAATCCGGCGATGACGACGCCCCATGGATTGGTGAGACCGCCGAGGATCGCCACCGCGAATGCCTTAATGCCGAACAGAGTGCCCATATCATAGGCAACGTTGTAAAGCGGCGCGATCAATATCCCACCGATACCCGCAAGCAGCGCCGCCGCCGCGTAAGTGAGGGCGATGAGCAACGTCACGTCCACGCTCATCAACCGCGCGGCATCCGGATTGTCGACCGCCGCGCGCAATTTCAGCCCGAGCCCGGTTCGGTGCATGCCGAGATGCACCAGCAACGCCAAACCCAATCCCACGGCCGGAATCAAAACCTGCAACGGAAAGATTCCGACGTTGCCGAAAACCCAAGGATCGTCCGCCAAGGGAGACGGCAGCGCGCGCGGCTCCTTGCCGAACAGCGTCATCACGACGTTGTCGAGCACGATGCCAAGCGCCACCGTCGCCATCAGCCAGGAATTCGTGCCCCGCGCGACGAACGGCCGAACCGCGATGCGCTCGACGACGAGACCCCAGACGACGCAGACCAGCAAAGCTGCAGGCACCGCCGCGATCATCGGCCAGTGCGCCCCGACGATCAAAGCGTGGCACATCACGGCGCCCAGCATCACCGAGGAGCCTTGCGCGAAGTTCACCGTGCCCGAGACGGCGAACGTCAGCGTGAAACCAAGCGCGATAAGGCCGTAGATGCTGCCGAGACCAAGCCCCGAGACGAGTGCGGTCGTCAGCATTGCTCAGCCTGTGATGGGCTCGATCTTGTCTCCATTGTAACGGACCATGACGTAGTCGTTTTCATTCAAGGCGTCGTGGTTCTCTTCCGTGAAGGGCTTGGTGTAGGTCTTGATCAATCCCTGATAGCTTTCGATCTTCAGAAAGCCCTCGCGCAGTTTGTCGCCGTCGGTCGAGCCGGCTTTCGCGAGCGCGAGCGCCGTGAGCTGCATGGCGTCATAGGCGTTGGCAACGCCGACCGGCGGGGTAACGTCGCCGGGGCCTGTGACGTCGGGATATTTCGCCATCAGCGCGGCGAGCACCCGCTTGCCGACCTCATTTTGCGGCCCGAAGAAGCTGTAAGTCTGGACGAAATGCACCTTGCTCGCCCAGGATCCTGCGAGTTCGGTGAAACGTCCGCCTGAGATGCCCCAATGCGAGACCACCGGCACCGACCAACCGGACCGCTGGAGCGATTTGACGACCTGCGCGCCGGGCGCCGCGTTGCCGACCAGGATGAGTGCGTCGGCTCCTGCCTCGCGCAACCGCTGCAGCTGCGGCGTCATATCGACGTCCTTGTCTTCGAACTTTTCCGAACCCGCAAGCGTGATGCCGGCGGCTTGCGAGGCCGCGGTCAAGCCGCCGAGATTGGATTCGCCCCAGCCATTGTTGACCAGCATCAGCCCCGGCTTTTTCGAACCGAAGCTCGTCATCGCATGTTTGATCAGCGCGCGGTCCACCAGAACGTCGACCGCGGAGACGCGGAAGACATAGTTGGGATTGGCGCCGTTGCGGGTAATGTTTGTCGCCGCGGCCCACACACCCATGAACGGCACCTTGGCCGAATTCATCAGCGGCACGATCGCCTGCGAGACGGGACTGTCGATGCCGCCGAACAGCGCGACGACGCCCTCTTTGTCGATCAGCTCGCGCGCGGCCGTCTGGCCCTTGGCGGGGTTCGACTAGTCATCGCGACGGACCAGTTCGAGCATGCGCCCGCCCAGCACGCCGCCGCGGGCGTTGATCTCGTCGATCGCAATCGTCAGCCCGCGGGTAATCCCCTCGCCCGACTTGGCGGATTGTCCGGAAAGCGCCGCAACCAAGCCAATCTTGACGGGCTCGGCGGCCCATGCGGAACGGCCCGCGAGACTGCCCAGGGCAATCCCGGCAGGCAAAACAAGGGCTTGGCGGCGCGTTAAACGTGTCGGCATTTGATAAACTCCATTTCTTGAGAGTTCGACTTCGAGGGCCCGTTATGCCACCTTCGACGGGCGGCATTCTGGCGACGGGCCAAGGCTACGGGTCTCTCGACCCAAGTCAACTTTACGACCAAGTCAACGTTACGTCCCAATGGAAGCAAACGGTATGCCACTAACTTGGCGTGTCAGCCTTTTCTCTTAAAGAGAAGCCGTTTTAGGCGGTTTCTTGCCGCCCCTTTCGGGTGTTCCGTCGTGTCTTTGGACGCGCAGCTCATGGACATTGAACGCGGCAACGCACTCAAACTTCTGTCGCGGCTCACCGGTTAGCACCGCGCTTCTCTTAGAGCTTTTTCCGTTCCGATTGAATCGGAACGGAGGCTCTATTTCTTTGCTTTGACGCGTTTTCTTGACGCGAACCGGCATCCACTTCGCTGGAAAACGCTCTAGCTGCGGCTTCATGCATCGATGATCGCCACCGCGCGAGTCCAGCCCGCAGACGCGCGCTCGATCTTGACCGGAAAGCACGACACGGAAAAACCGGTTGGTGGCAATTGCTCGAGGTTGTGCAGCTTTTCGATATGGCAATAGCCGATGTGGCGGCCGGCCTTGTGGCCCTCCCAAATCAAGCTCGCATCTTTCGTCACGGCGTATCTCTTCGCGGTGTAAACGAACGGCGCGTCCCAGCTCCAGCCGTCGATGCCGGTCAACCGCACGCCGCGCTCGAGCAGATACATCGTCGCCTCGTAGCCCATGCCGCAGCCGGAGGTGACATAATCCGGCTGACCGTACTTCGCACCCGCGCTGGTGTTGACGACAACAATCTCCAACGGTGAAAGCGTGTGGCCGATACGTTTGAGTTCGTTTTCGACATCCGCTGCGGTTGCGACATAGCCATCCGGCAAATGACGAAAATCGAGTTTCACACCCGGCTGCAGACACCATTCCAAAGGCACTTCGTCGATCGTCCATGAGCGCTCGCCGCGGTTCATGGTGGGATGAAAATGCCAAGGCGCATCGAGATGCGTGCCGTTGTGAGTGGAGAGCGCGACCTGCTCCACCGCCCAGCCCTGCCCGTCCGGGAGATCCTCCGCCTTCAGCCCTTCGAAGAACTGCAGCATGCGCGGCAGACCTTGCTGGTGATCGATATACTGGATCGTGGGGTGATTTCCCGGCGGATCGGCCGGCACGTCGTTTTGCAGCGACACGGAAATATCGATCAGTCGTCTGGCCATTTATGTTTCCTCTGGTGAGTGGCCTTATCAAAGGTTTGTCCGCGACAGAACGGCCTACTCCGGCTTGATACCGGCGTCGTGGATCACCTTGCCCCACTTCGCTATGTCAGCCTTGACCTGCGCGGCGAATTCATCGGGAGAGTTGACGACGGGCTCAAATCCAAGCGCGGCAAAGCGCTCCTTCACCTCGGGTTGCGCAACCACCTTGCGAAGTGCGCGGTACAGAAAATCCACGATCTCCTTTGGCGTGCGGGCCGGCACGAGGACGCCCTGCCAGGTGTAAGCCTCCTGGTCGGGAAGTCCGGCCTCCGCCATCGTCGGCACCTCGGGCAATGCCGGCGATCGTTTGGCACCCGTCACTGCAAGGGCCCTGAGCGTGCCGGCATTCGCCTGCTGGACGGCGGTCGTCAAAGCCGTGAAGCCGATCGGCGTATGCCCGCCGATCACCGAGTTGATCGCGGGGCCGGCGCCGTTAAACGGCACATGGACAAGATCGACACCGAGCGAAAGTCGAAACAGCTCGCCGGAAAGGTGCGGCGTTGTGCCAATCCCGGGAGATGCGAAATTGTATTTGCCTGGATTCGCTTTAATCAGTTTTTCCAGCTCGCCGACCGTTTTTGCGCTTAGGGACGGGTTCACCAACAGCACGTTGGGCGACACCCCAATATTCGTGATCGGGATAAAGTCCTTCACGGGATCATATGAAAGATTCCTGTAAAGGCTTGGATTGACGACAAAACTCGAGCTGGCGACGAGGATGGTAGAGCCATCCGCCGGCGCCATCGCCACCACTCCCATGCCGATATTACCGCCGGCGCCGGGATGGTTTTCTACGATGAACGCCCGGCCGGTATCGTCAGAGAGCTTCTGTGCGAGAATGCGTGCGACGACGTCGGTCGGACCGCCGGCTGCGAACGGCACAATGATGCGAACTTGATGGCTTGGATAAGGCTGCGCGGAGACCGTATTTGCAAAAGCAAGCGCGGCGATGCCGATCCCCAAACGGATGATTGTTCTCAACGCTCACTCCCGCAGTTTCATTTTTTTTAAGAAGCTACCACCCCCTCAGCGGTCGGTACAGCCGATTGGCGCAAGCCGTAGGCGGAATTTGCCGGGAAATAAACCTTCGACTCAACGCCTGATGTAGCAGTGGAAGCCGCCGTAAATTCCGGATCGGTCCCGCTCAAAGCCAAGTGCGCTTCGTTCCTCGTCGCGGCGCCAGATACGCCGAAGCGACGCAAGCTCGTCGCTTTCCAACGGCGATTCCTTTCCGGCGGTGTGCGCTCTCCCGATTTTTGGAAATAACTGGGTCCGGGCCGCCCACGTACTCCATGGACGAATTTTAGGCAGTATGTGCCGCTCTCCGCGGCATCAATTTAGTTCACTCGACACAGCGCGTGCTGTACACTGCCGGCGCCGGGTTGCATCAAGAATGTCCTAACTCTCCTAGAGGATCATTATGTCTGCTGCGCCCACTTCGTTGCTTGCCCGCTTGCTGCTCGTGTCACTTGGGGCCCTGTCGCTTCTGCTTTCCGCGCCTCAAGCCCAGGCGGACGACAAGGTTCTCCGGGTCGGGACGTTGAAACTGATCCACGGCATCGCACCCTATTTTTATGAAAAATTCGCACCACCCGGTTACACCGTAGAGGTCGTACCGTTCGAAAGCCCGACGGACGGCAAGAACGCGGTGGTGACCGGCACGGTAGATACCTGCATCCACGGCATCGCTGCATTTTTGCTCGGCGCCGCCGCGGGCGAGCCGGTCGTGATCATCGCCGCCGCAACCAACCGCGGCATGGGTATCGTCGCCGACGCAAAATCCGACATCAAGACGATCAAGGATCTCAAGGGGAAACGTGTTGCCATCTTCCCAGGCTCGACACAGGAGGTCGTCATCCTCGAGCGTCTTAAGGCCGAAGGCATGTCGATTAACGACATTCAACCGATACGTCTTTCATTCAGCGACATGGCGGGAGCGCTCGCTCGCGGCGACATCGATGCTTACGTCGGCGCGGAGCCGGGTCCCGGCATCAGCCTTGCGAACGGCACCGGCAGGCTGATCGAATATCCGTATTCGACGCCGATCGGTTCGCTCAACATGATCATGTCCGCAAGCGAAAAGATGATCAAGGAAAATCCCGATCGTCTCAAAATGATCGTGAAGATGCATGAGCAAGCGACGGACTATGCAATGGCCCATCCCGACGAGATGATTCAAGTCGCGATGCAGAAGCTCGGTCAACAACGCAAGTCGATCGAGATCGCGGTTCCGAACGTCGAACTGATCTGGAAAATCGACGACGAGTTCGTCAAGCGTGCCAAGGCCTATAGCGAACTCATGGTCGAGAAGAAGCAGGTCCGCCAGGCGCCCGACATGTCCCGCGCGATCAACGACAAGTTCATGTAGTCAGTCGTGAGCGACCACGTCACCACCATATCAGAAGCTGCGCAGCGAACCGCACCCGAAGCGACGGCCGCGATGCGCCGGCGCAGTCATCAGCGGCTGGAAAAGCTGCGCGCCTTTGCCCTCGGCATCGGCTTCCCGATCCTGCTTGTGCTGATCTGGGATCGCGCGGTCGCTCTCACCGGTACGCGGCTCATTCCGAGTCCGTATCAAGTCGCCGTCATGATGTACGATTTCGCGTTCGGCGGCGTGTACGACGACGCCTTCAGCGGCACGATTTTGATCCATGTCTGGAAGTCGGTGCAGCGCGTCTACGGGGGATTTTTCCTGGCCGCGCTGATCGGCATTCCGCTTGGAATGCTGGTCGGACGTATCAAGATATTGCGGCAACTGCTCGATCCGACGATCTCGGTGCTACGGCCGATCCCGGTGACGGCGTGGCTGCCGCTATCAATGATCTTTTTTGGCCTGGGGCCGAATGCGGCGATCTTCCTGGTGTTCCTCGGCGCGTTTTACCCGATCCTGCTCAACACGATATTCGGCGTGCGCTCGGTCGATCCGCGCTTGTTCGAAGCTGCCTCGATGCTTGGTTGCTCGGGAGCCGGAATGTTTCGGCAGATCGTACTTCCCGCCTCATTACCTGCGATTTTCAACGGCCTGCGGATCGCACACGGCTTCGCTTGGATATTGATCGTGGTCGGAGAAATGACGGGCGTTCCCACCGGTCTCGGCTCCGTCGTCATGGATGGCCGCACGCTTTCGCGTACCGATCTCGTGATCACCGGCATGATCGTCATCGGCGCCTGCGGGTTTGTCACCGATCGAATCATCGTCGCGATCAGCAATCGCCTCTTGAAGTGGAGTCCGCAGCACCGTGACTGATGAAGCACGCCCGGTCAGCCTGACCATCCGCGGGGTGACCAAGCGCTTTGCGTTCGGCGACGACGAGGTCGTGGCACTCGCGCCTGTCGATCTGACCATTCCGACGGGTGAGTTCGTGTGCCTGATCGGTGCGTCGGGCTGTGGCAAGTCGACGCTTTTGCGCATCATTGCCGGCTTTGAAGAGCCGACCACCGGAGAAGCCTCGGTCAACGGCAAGACCATCACGGGCCCAGGCCGCGACCGCGGCATGGTATTCCAGGATTATGCGCTGTTTCCGTGGATGACCGTTCGCGAAAACATCAGCTTCGGACCGCGGCAGCGCCAATTGCCGGCCGGCGAAGTTGAGAGAACCACCGATGAATTTGTGAAAATGGTGGGCCTGGAGCGCTTTGCCGATCGATATCCCAGTCAATTGTCGGGCGGCATGAAGCAGCGCGTGGCGATCGCGCGTGTGCTCGCGAACAATGCCAATATCCTCCTGATGGATGAGCCTTTCGGCGCACTCGACGCGCTGACCCGCGAGCAGCTTCAGAATGAATTGTTGCAAATCTGGTCGCGCACCGGCGTCACCACCATCTTCGTCACGCATTCGGTCGAGGAAGCCGTGTTGTTGGCCGACCGAGTGCTGGTGATGAGCGCCGGACCGGGACGGATCGACAGCGATTTTCGCATCGACCTCACCCGGCCGCGCGATGTGTCCTCGCCCGAATTCAATACGCTGCGGCGTGACATTTCACGCCGGCTCACCAGCCATCTCGCGCCTTCACAGCGCCTGACTGCATAATTCCACAGCGGACTGAGTAGCGCCTTTTCCGTTCCGATTGAATCGGAACGGAGGCTCTATTTCTTTGTTTTGACGCGTTTTCTTGGCGCGAACCGGCATCCACTTCGCTGGAAAACGCTCTAGCGCTGCACAAAGAAACAGCATAAAATCCGAACGCCTTGGAGTTGTCCGCCTAACTATATGATAATAAATGACTTTCTCTAATCTACTTGATGGCATACAAGTTGCGTATCGCGGGAGCAAATGCAGTCCACTCCAGTCCAGCTAAGTGTTCGGAACGTCAAAAAATCCTTTTCCGGCAAGGCCGGTGAGGTCCGCGTGCTCGACGATCTTAGCTTTGTCATCAAAGAGCGCGACTTCGTCAGCATCATCGGCCCGAGCGGTTGCGGCAAAACGACGATCTTCAACATCATCGCCGGGCTGATCGAGCCCGATTCCGGCACCATGCACTATCGCGGCGAAGAGATCGAAAGCCTGCGCGGGCGCGTCGGCTACATGATGCAGAAGGATCTCTTGTTTCCGTGGCGGACGGTGCTCGGCAATGTCCTGCTCGGGCTCGAGACCCGCGGCGTCGATCGCGACGAGGCCGAAGGGAAAGCCCGAGAGTACTTGAAAGACTTCGGCCTTTCCGGCTTTGAGAACGCGTACCCGAAAACATTGTCCGGCGGCATGCGGCAACGCGTGGCGCTGATCCGCACGCTCATCATGGACCCCGACATTCTGTTGCTCGATGAACCGTTTTCGGCGCTCGACTACCAGACCCGCCTCTATCTCGAAGGCGTGTTGAAGGATGCGGTCGAGACTTACCACAAGACCGTGATCCTCGTGACGCACGACATCGATGAGGCGGTTGCGCTCTCGAAACGAGTCGTCGTGCTTAGCGGGCGTCCGGCGCGCGTGAAAATCGTGCATGACATCGAGATCGACGCTCCCTCGCCTATCGCGGCTCGCAGCGACAGCCGATTTTCAGGCTACTTCCACGCGCTCTGTGCCGAACTTGATATCCAGACCGAGAAAACAGCTTGACCATCACCATTCCTGAAACAACCGCCGTGCAAAAACGGAAAGCGCGCCGCAACCGACGACGCGTGAACTGGGACACCACCTTCGGCCGTGCAATGCTGCAGGTGGCGGCCGTGGTTTCGTTTTTCGTGCTGTGGGAGATCGGCGTCCGCGTGGGTTGGATTTCTGCCTTCCTGGTGGGATCGCCGAGCGGCATCTTCGAATTTGCCTACAAGATGATCCTAAGCGGCGAACTGCTCTCGGACACTTGGTATACTTTGTTCGAAGCGATCCTCGGATTCATCATCGGCACCATTGTCGGATCGTTCCTGGGCCTGGCGCTTTGGTACTCGGTGTTTGTGGCGCGGCTGGTCGAACCGTTTATCGTGGCCATCAACAGCGTGCCGAAAATCGCGTTGGCGCCGATCGTCGTGCTGTGGTTCGGCACCGGGCTCGTTTCCAAAGTCGCGTTGTCGGTATCGCTGACCGCGATCGTGGCGCTGATCGCCGCTTACCAGGCGGCAAAGGACGCCGACGTCGACCTTCAGTCGCTGTTGATTTCGATGGGGGCGGACAAACATCAGATCTTCTTCAAGGCGGTGGCGCCGTCGACCCTGCCTTCGATCATCGCGACGTTCCGTATCAATGTCGGTTTCGGGCTGGTCGGTGCTGTGGTGGGCGAATTCATCTCGTCGCAGCGCGGGCTCGGCCACATGATCTACAATGCCTCAAGTCTTTACGATCTCAACACCGTCTGGGTCGGGCTGTTCACGCTGATGATCATGGGGTTCGCCCTCTATTACGTGATCGACATCATCGAACGAACGAGTTTGCCCTGGAAACAATCGAGCACCACCCATCAGGTTCAAGTTTGACTCCAACGCCGAACACACGGAGACGTCCAATGTCGTTTTTTATGCGCATCGCTCGCGCCGCCGCACTTATTTCCATTCTGGCGACGCCGGCGCTCGCCCAGAACAAGAAAGTCACGCTGTCGCAGGCATTCCAATCGATGTTGTATTTGCCGCTCTACGTGGCGATCGACGAGGGCTTCTTCACCCAACAGGGTCTCGACCTCACCAAGGAGACCGCCGGCGCGCCCACCGTGGCGCTGTCGGCCGTCATCTCGGGAAGCGCACAGTTTTCGATCCACGGACCGGAGTGGACGGCGATCGCGGCATCCAAGGGCGCGCCCGTCAGCATCATCTCCAACGTCGTGAATGGCGCCGCGGTGTGGATCGCGACCGCGCCAGGCTTCAAGTTCGACAGCATCAAGGACGTCAAGGGTCAGAAGGTGGTTACGGGCCTGATGCCGACGACAAGCACATCGCTGTTCATCAAGCTCCTCAAAGAGAACGGCTTGGATGCGAAAACCGACGTCGAAATGATCCCCGTTGCGATCGGCTCCGAACCCGGTCCTTTCATCGCCAAACAGGCCGACATCGCGGTCATGTATGAGCCGGGCCTCGATCAAGCCGTTGCCAAGGGTATGAAGGTCGTTCTTGGATTCCCGAAACTCTACGGACCCTACGCCTTCTCGACCGTCACGGCCCGAAACGACGTCGATCCCGATCTGGCGCAACGCGTGGTCAACGGGATGGAAATGGCCATGCGATTCATGGCCAAGAACGAAGCCAAGACGGTGGAAATCGCCAAAAAGGAATTTCCGACGCTCGATCCCGTCGTCGTGGAAGCCGCGGTGAAGCGCATGCTAGCCGACGCCGTCTATCCCCCGAGCGTGGACATCACCCCAGACGCACTTAAAGTATCGATGGATACCCAGATTGCGCTCGGCAACCTTGCAGCCCAGCCGGACTACAAGACTTTCGTGGTGAAAAAATTCATCGAGCCGGCGCTCGCAATGAAATAGATGAGAGCAAGCGACATCTTGATCGTGCGCGACGCTCTTAGATATTAAAGAACCGGGACCTGACGAACCTTTGTTCAGGTCCCGACGCGCAACGATGCACGCTGCTTGCGAAGATAAGCAATCACGGAGAGCGCGGTGATCAGGCCTGTCTTTGGGTTTTCCGACGGGACATTCTCGATCGACATGGAAAAACGGGCGGAGTCGGACTCCACTTCGACACGATGGACATTGTGCGTCAAGGCGGGGTCAGCCCAGATTTCCAGCATCGTTCGATCTGGACCGATGCCTGCGAGCGACAGCGCGACCGCAACGTTCAGATTTGCCGGAAAGCCCTTCGCTGCCTCCCGCGCCGTGCCGTCGAAAATTTTCAGAGGCTCGGCGATGCGTTCAATGTCGATGTTGTTTTCGACAATGTAAGGCGCCCCGGCGAGGCCACGAATTGGCTTTCGCGTCACCATCCGGACCGAATGGATCTTCCCGACCGCAGCCGCGGTCACGGCATCGAGACCGATCAGGGCGCCCGTCGGCACCACGATTTGACCACCACTTTTCGCGGCAAGCTCCAGCAAGTCCTCGTGCTCGAGAAGAGCGCCCGCGCTAAGAACGATCGCGGTCTTGCCGCTTGTTGCAAATGGCGCGACGATCGATCTTAAGAGCTTGGCCGGCGCGCATTCCACCACAATGTCGGCGACTTCGGAGAGCGAGTCGATCGACAAGATGGCGGGCAAGCTTTTTAGCTTGCCAAGCCAGCTTCGATGCTTTTCAGGGCTTTGGACCGAGACGGCACTAAGAACCAACCCATCTATTCCGTCATCCAGCGCTTCGACGACTCTCCTTCCAATCGGCCCCATTCCCGCAACCGCAACGCGCAAGTCGGCTCGTGAGCTTTTCGATGAGTTCACCAAGTGATCGGCCATACCCCAACTTAATCGGAACGCTTGGCAATCATCAAGCCGCATCTTCTGGAGCGCCCCTGAGCTAGAGCGCCGGGCTTTATAGAACTCAACCTTGCCGAACGAACGGCTTCCGTTCGATCGGATGAATATCGACGGCCCGCAAGCGACCCATGCGCAGCACATTCATCTCGAGCGCGCGATCGATCCGGTCGCGATCAAGCACGCGGATCAGATCGTCGACGCCGTTAATGCCGACGCCGTCCAGTTTGATCACAACATCCCCGGCCAGTAATCCGGCTTGCGCCGCCGGCCCGTCCGGCTCGATCTGGGCCAATAGGGCACCCATCCTGTTTTCGACGCCGGCAATGACCGCATGCCTTCGCGGGATTGGCGCCGTCTGGCCGGACACACCGATATAGGCGCGCCTGACATAGCCGTGACGGATGATTTCCGACAAAACAAATTGCGCGGTGTTGCTGGCAACCGCAAAACAAATGCCCTGCGCTCCACTGATGATCGCAGTGTTGATGCCGATCACCTCGGCCGCCGTCGATACCAGCGGTCCGCCGGAATTTCCGGGATTGAGCGCGGCGTCGGTTTGAATGACGTCCTCGATGGTTCGGCCGCTCATCGAGCGGATCGAACGCCCGAGCGCCGACACCACGCCGGCGGTCACCGTCGATTCAAAGCCCAGGGGATTGCCGATCGCAACGACCAGCTGGCCGCGGCGTAAGGTCTTCGAATCGCCAAGCGAGGCGTAGCGCAAATCCCGCACGCCGTCGGCGCGCAGCAGAGCCAGATCCGTATCGGAATCGACCCCGAGCACGTGCGCGTCGGTCGCGATGCCCTCGACATCCCGCAGCCTGATCTGCTTCGCGGAGCCAACCACGTGACTGTTGGTCAGCACGAGCCCGTCGGGAGAGATCACGATCCCCGAGCCGAGTCCGCTGCGCTCGCGTGCGTTCCGTACTTTCGGGCCTATTTCGACGCGGACCACGGCCGGCCCGACGCGTTCTGTTACGTCGACCACGGCATTGGAATAAGCGTCGAGCAGAGCGTGGTCGTTCGGGGCTTGTTCGGTCGTTTGAGATGAGCGGGCGCCCTCGCCCGGGGGCTCATCGAACGTGGCTTTCGCAAAATCCAACATGGCGAGTTCCTTCGCATGTCAGATGGTGAGCCTATTTTGCGCTGCAAGGGCCATCAAAGGCGGTCGGCCGTGCGTCGCAATTCGGAAAGCTCGGCGCGCTGGTCTAGAGCCTTTTCCGTTCCGATTGAATCGGAACGGAGGCTCTATTTCTTTGTTTTGACGCGTTTTCTTGACGCGAACCGGCATCCACTTCGCTGGAAAACGCTCTAGGCGCTCGGCGTGCGCTCAAAACTCTGCCGATAAACATAAAAAAAGCGTCTCAGCCGGGGGCTTGTGGCTGAGACGCTTCGGAGGTTTCCGCCGGCTCCTTTGGAGGTTTTTGTTGGCTGGGCAGCGCCGGCGTTTCGACTTCTTGAGCGTGGTTACGCTCCCTCCGATAACAAGACCCACATTTGAATATCGATATTCCCGAAATTTGCATTTTAAGCTCTCGAAAGTGAAATATTTGCCGTCCTCCAACGCTGCACGGCAGCATTGAGGGCGGAACCCCCATCGACCCACTCGGGAATATCCGGAGTCCAAGGCGAGTCTTTTCTGGCAGAAGCGCTCCAGCGCCGCGGACTTACGGGAGAAACCGATGGCAAGATTTACACTTCTTTGTGCGGCCGCAATTCTATCGGCTGCAGCCGCTGCGCCGGTACTCGCACAAACCGCCATTCGTGGAACGGCCGACGCGATGGCATCGGCGCCGCTTCAGCCATCGAAGCGAGGAAACGAAACGTCGACTCTCCCCTGGTCGGCGCCCGTGGGTCATCGCCAGCCACGCGTCGACGAAGTTCCGGCATCGGAGCGTCTAACGCGAGAGGCCCTCGATCAGGAAGACGCGAACGTCGATCGAAAGATCAACAACATTTGCCGCGGTTGCTAGAGCCTTTTTTGTTCCGATTGAATCGGAACGGAGCCACACTCCCGGTTGCCCGTCCAATCAAGCGTTTGGAAAGCGCGCCAGTATCGCCTCCTGGACCTGGTTGATGTGGGCGCACACGAGAAAGGCCGCGCGCGGCGTGTCCCGCGCTTTGAAGGCTTGTATGATGTCGTCACAGGCGTGCGCCGCACGTTCGGCGAATTCCCGGCTCACATTTGCAATTCCCCCACACAGCTGGATTTGCAAGGTGAACCGCGCCAAAGTCTCGATAAGCGCGGAGTTTCCGGATTGCCTCGCGACCGATTCGTGAAATTCCCGATCTCGCATGGCGTATGTTTCAATATCGCCCTGCTTCAACGCGACCATCGCACCGGAAAGCATGTCTTCGAATCTTCGTATATCGTAATCGCTCATTTGCGGTACGGCGAGTTCGACCGCAAAACATTCAAGCCGTTTATATAGCTCGTAAAGGTCCGCCGTTTCATTGCGGGAGAAGCTGCGCACGTAAAAGCCGCGATAAGGCTTGATCTCAACCAGCCCCCCTTTTGCAAGGATGCCGATCGCTTCGCGAAACGGGGTCCGGCTCACCTGCAACCTGCCGATCACCTGCTTCTCGTCAACCCATTCGCCACTCGGTAATTCGCCAGAGACGATCAGACGAACGATCTCATCGTGAATTCTTTCCCGGAGGGTTTTCTTTCGCAGCTTTTCGAGGTTCTTTATGAGCATCAACGATGCGCCTACCGGAAGCCCGGATGGGCTTGCCATAGACGTCCCAGCAGCGCGGCAGACGATCTCACTCGTCTATTTGACTTCAGGCCGCGGCGACGATCCCGCGGAAAACGCGCGCTCGAAACTTGTAAGATCTGCGCTGGATAAGTCCGAAACCGCAACATATGTGAACTCCGCATCGCTCCAGCTTCGGACGTTATATCCCGAGATGGCCTGGTCGGAGACAGCCTGGCCGGGCCGCAGGGTCGTCAGGCTGAGGGTATGCGCCGCGTGTTTATAAACGACCGTCGCAACCGGAACCTGGTCAACGACATCCACGCGACCACCCGCGAGCATGAAGCCTTGCGCCGCGAGATCAACCACCTGGGGCGATTGCGGCAGGCGCGATGTAAACCAGGGCTTGACCGTATGGCGGTCGGAAGATGCAACGTCAAAAGGCTGAGATGCCAGCAAACCCCGGATGTGACCCGCGACGACCTGGCTCGCGACATCCTCGCGCGGATTGTAGCGCTCTATCGTCAGCAAGACGGAGCTTGACATCACCGCGCCAAAGACCGCCGCGGCGGCCAGCGCCTGAAACGACCAGCTTCGTTGACGCGGGCGTGCCGCCGGGCGCGCACGAGCTGTCTGGCTTGCGCTTTCCGCATCGATCGTCGCTTCGACGCGGGCCCGCAGGCCGACCGGCAGGTCATATTGAGGGAGCGAACGAACGGAGCGTCGCAACGACAACAAATTTATATATTGAGCGTTCAAAATCCTGTCGTCCGCCAACCGCCGCTCGAACTCGATCGCGGAAGCCGGATCGAGTTCGCCGTCGCAATAGGCATTCATCTGCAACGCGCGATCGTCTTTTATGGATGCAGTCATAACTACCTTCGGTCTCCCAGAAGTGCGATCAGAAGTTGCCTACCCCGCGACAAGCGGGACATCACCGTTCCAATTGGAACGCTGGTGATTTCGGCGATATCGCGATAATTCAATTGATTGATTTCCCGCAAAACAATGACTTCGCGAAACTGCGCCGGCAATTGCGCCAGAGCCTCTTGAACCGCCACGGCATCCGCCTTGAAAAGAGCAGCCTCCTCAGGCGTCTCTACCCTTCCTTGCGGGCCTTCATGCTCAAGCTCCTGCTGCTCCGCCTCACTCAAGTCGTCCGTGAAAACAACCGCCTTAGGTCTGTTTTTCGTCAACCAGCTATAGGCGGTGTTACGCACAATCGTCAGCGACCACGCGCGGGCATTGACGGCACCGAAGGTCTTGATGCCGCGAAATGCACGCAACGCTGCGTCCTGCACAATGTCTTCGGCGTCATAGGCGTTGCCGGTTAGCCATTGTGCCAAACGATAGGCTTCAGCCATATGCGGCAGGAAGACTTCGTCGAACACAGCACGATCATCCTTGTTCTGCACGATCGAACTCGGTGCCTGCTGCTGGCCAGACAAACAGTCTGAACCGTCCAACCGGTCATTTAACACGAATTCATCAGGTTCGATACGCCGGACGTTGGTCCGGCGTATCGATAAGAGTGTCGCCATGTTGCTACCCCAATATTCTCAGGGTCTTGCGATCACCTTGCGATGATCACTTTACGATGACTTGACCGACCATATGCGGATGCAAACCGCAGAAATAGTCGAACGTCCCCGCAGTCGCGAACGTGTAGCTAAAAGAGTCGTCGGTATCGAGCGCCTTCGAGCGGAAGGTCTTGTTCTTGTCGACCACACTGTGCGGAATATCGTCGTGGTTGGCCCACTTGATGGTCGTTCCGACCGCAACTGTCAGTTCCTTTGGCGTGAACGTGAAGTTGTCGATAGTGATCTCGTTCGGGGCACCCTTGGCATCCTCCGCCGCTACGGTGGCGACAGCCACCATCGCTCCAATGATTGGACCCAAAAGCATTGCAGCGACCAAGGCCCGGTTTGTAGCAAACCGGGCCGGGGCGAGGCGAAGATAGTTAGTCAAAACTTGCATGTAGAATCCTCGATTAGAGCGTTTTCCAGCGAAGTGGATACCGGTTCGCGTCAAGAAAACGCGTCAAAATAGACGAGTAGAGCTTCCGTTCCGATTGGATCGGAACGGAAAAGGTTCTAGCCGGCCAACGTCTTGTCGACGATCGCGAGCTGCTTGTTGCCCTGCACCACGGTGACGGTGGACAATCCCAGGAAACCGCGAAGCTGCTCGGAGGGAACGACCATCGGTCCCGGCGAAGGCGCGCTGCCGGGGGCCGGCTGCGGGAACGCCGTCGACAAGGCCGTATGGAAGGTCATGTTGCCTTCGACCTTCTGGGCCAGCTGGTGAATATGTCCGTTCAGAACGGTGACGGAACCAAAGCGCTTGAGCAGGTTGAGCGCCTGCATGCCGTCTTCGGTACCCCAACCCCATTCCTTGTAGATCACCTGCAGCGGGATATGAGCGAACACGACGATCGGCGTAGAGTCCGACTTGCCCTTCAGGTCGGCTTCAAGCCATGCGAGCTGCTCGGCGCCGAGGTTGCCGAGGCCGCCGGCCTTCAGGTCGACGACGTTGACGAGACCGATGAAGTGGACGCCGTGGTCGTCGAAGCTGTACCAGCCCGCACCCTTGGAACCCTTGCCGTAGCGGTCCAGATAGGCCTTGCCGCGCTCTTCGTCGATGTTGTCGTGTTCGCCGGGCACATAATGCATTTGAAGGCCGGTCTCGCCGAATACCTTGTCGGCGTTATCGAATTCAGCAGGCTTGGAAAGATGCGTGATGTCGCCGGTATGGATGATGAAGGCCGGCTTGGTCGGCATCGCCTTTACCTTGGTAACGGCCTCGCGCAGCGTGGCCAGCGCATCCGGGTTCGCCTTCTTGTCAAAACCGATATGGCTGTCGCTCATCTGCAGGAACGTGAAACCAGTGGGCTCGGCAGCCATGGCTTCACCGAGCAGCCCCACTGAGTGCGGCACGCCACCGCTCACGGTCCAAAGCACGCCGGTTCCCGCCCAGACCATGCATTCCAGCGCCTGACGGCGGTTCAATCCCTGTTCTTGATCATCGTCAAAGCCATTTTTGGCCATGTCACATATCTCCTTGGGAGCCAAGCGGCTCGAAATGACGCCGAATTGCGCCAACAGGTTAAAGACTCCACCAACCGGGGCTTTATTCCCCAATGGTATACAATTTCTCGAAGCGCCAGCCGTGGGGCTCCCTGATGTCGGCCATTGGCCGAGGAATCAGGTTTTCTGTTGTTTGGAAGTGACCAATCCGCGCTTCGTGTCCCGGGCGTGGATAGCGGCGTGCAACGCCCGCTTCGCAGAACCGGGACCATTTATATGCTGGAAACAAGGTGGGTCCCGGTTCTGCAGCGCATCATTTCGCTTCGCTCATGCTGCGGCTTACGCCCGGGACACGCGGCACATGCATCCTCGATCCCGCGACACCATGCGCCCGAGTTTTGCTTACAGCTTCGTCCCTCGAAAAAACAGAGGGCGCAGGGAAAGCCGGGTGCCCGCTGCACCCATAGCCTCGCATGCAAAATGAAAAAGCATACGAGCGTAGTCACCACAGGTTCACCGGAAAAACCCGGCCTTCCCTGCGCAATGGTTTTAACGGTTTCCTTCGCGCTCTCCTTGGTGACCGGGCTTATTTGCCACCATCGCCAGCGGAAGATTTCTTCCGCCAACTTGACGCCAGCGTCGGGGCGTCAGGACCACACGACTTCGCCGTCCGCAAAAACGCCGTCGTCCGCGCAAAGATTGCGCTCGCCGCTTCTACGTCCACCGCATCCCATCCCCCACGTTCGTGACGATCGCGAGCCGCCCCTCTTTTGGGGATGGGACCCTTTTGATCTACCGCTGCTTCTACCCATTCGCGAAGCGGAATATTTTTGGAAAGGGGGATGGACAGCCCCGTGACAAAATCGATGTTGATTTGCCCGTCGGGCAAATAACTCAGCCGGCCCTACGCCATGCACACTCGATGCGCTCAGGGATTTGCGCTAGAGCCTTTTCCGTTCCGATTGAATCGGAACGGAGGCTCTACTTCTTTGTTGGACGCGTTTTCTTGACGCGAACCGGTATCCACTTCGCTGGAAAACGCTCTATTTTATTTTGACGCGTTTTCTTGACGCGAACCGGTATCCACTTCGCTGGAAAACGCTCTATTTTATTTT
>Ga0137358_10000338_pt1 | contig 20513 bp, 24 predicted proteins | sample Mad1_20_16metaG_FD_105551 | JGI IMG/M metagenome (GOLD analysis project Ga0137358, IMG submission 105551) | Vadose zone soil microbial communities from Angelo Coast Range Reserve, California, USA - Mad1_20_16 metaG | ecosystem: Environmental > Terrestrial > Soil > Vadose zone | place: USA... | reverse complement strand
GAGGGACTGAGAGCGGTGACGGTGATCTATGTAGAGGGGTGACATCAGACTTGGAGGGGCCGAGAGTGTTCAAGTGACCTTGTCAAGGGGATTTCCGGTGTAGACAGTCAAAGTTACGATGGGTCTTCCTCTCTGTGACCCTGGCATATATTAGGCTCACAGGTGCAAGAGAGGGACGCGGAGAGGCGAACGGACCACTTTTCTACGGCAAAGAGTTGAAAGCCGTCGAGCTGCAGCTGGTCTTGTACGATTTCAAAGGATGCATTCTTTCCGAGCCAGACTTGGCCTGTTGTGAGATGTGGCTCCTGTGGGTCTGGCGGGGGCTGGGGCGAGACAAGGCGGGTGCGACTTGATCTGGAGGAGGAGGAGGGCTTTAACTTTGGGGACTTCTGCTGTTGGGGGAGGGGACGGGGCGTGCGGACGGTGGGGAGGAGGAGACGGGGGGGATCGAAAGACATGGTGGAAGAGGTGGGGCCGAGGATCAACGATCTCTTCCTTCCAGATCGAGGCTCGATCCTGATCCCGTTCCTGCCGCCACGACAGCCCTGCGCTGCCTGCCCCTCCCCGACAGCGACAACGCCGAGCGATTATAATAAGACCGAGAACAAGATCACCGACATTAACAATGCTGCTATTCAACGTATCCTCTTGGCGCCCCCCACCCCCTCTCATATCATGTCCCCTCTCCTCCCTCTCCTCCGCTGTCCTCTCTGTCCTTCCCACTCTACTTTGACAGCTCCTGTCACTCTCTACTGTGGTCACACTGTCTGCGCAAAACATGTCTCTCTTCCTGTCTCTCCCCTTCCCATCCGCCTTCGTTTGACTCCCTGTCCTCTTCAAGGTTGCACCGCTCTTCCAGCCGCCCCTGCCCCTGCCCTTGACATGCCCCCTTTCTCCCATGTCACCGTCTACCCCGCCGTCGGTCATCAACCAGACCACGACGCGGCCTTTGCTGCCATCCCTGACTCTCGCGTTGACGTCACCGTCAACAAACTTACCGCGATCATCCATCGATACGACCAACAGCATCAAGCTCAGTCTCCTCAGCATCGCCCGGGTGCCGACTCCGGTTCTGGCAGCGATTCGCAGACTGACGAGGAGATCTTGGACACCCGAGATTCTTCTACCACCCAAGCGTTCATCGCCGGTTCTAGCGCGAACACAGGCGAAGGACACTCATCGATTCCCCGTCAAGTTAGCTCCGATGGATCGCAGCAGGGTCCGGCCCGTATGAGCGCAAGAAAACGACGGCGGAAACGGCTGCCGCCCCCGAGACGGCTAGACGCCCCTGCACAGTCCGCCGATGAGATCGAAAAGGAGCTACTGGCAGAGCTCTCCTGTGAGATCTGCCTCACCCTCTTCTACCAGCCCATAACGTCCCCTTGCCAACATGTAAGCTTTGATCCCCTCTCATTCTGATTCTTGCATGTCCACCCTCCGTCGTTCTGTCAGACCTTCTGTACAAGATGCCTTCACCGCTCCTTAGACCACAGCGGTCAATGCCCGCTCTGTCGCCAGCCCCTGCCTGGATTTTCATATTTCCAGGACCATCCGTTCAACAAGACGATCATGTCCATTAGTATGCCCGTTCACCCATTTTTTTCTGACGTAACAACATTGTTCGCAACCCTAGTTCTCCAAGCCTTTCCAGAATCCTACTCTGAACGCGGGCGCATGATTGAGCAAGAAGAACGACATTCACGTCTAGACACGCCAATCTTCGTCTGTCAGCTGTCATTTCCAGGGCTGCCGACTGTCGTCCACTTCTTCGAACCCAGGTATGTCGTTCGTTTACCCGTCTTGGACAACCCGGCTAACACCGTGTAGATACCGCCTGATGCTCCGGCGCTGCTTCCAACAACCTAATCCAAATCCTTGTTTTGGTATGATCATGCCACAAACAACTGCTGGTGGTCGACCCTCCGGCAACGATTTCGGGACTATGCTCGAGATCAAGAGAGTCAGGATGCTACCTGACGGCCGCAGTAGGGTCGAAACTCGCGGCACTTATCCTTTCCGAATCATGGAACGCGGTACCATGGATGGATATATGGTCGCGAGAATAGAACGGTGCAGTTTTCCGCCTTTTTTCAACAGTGGCGTTCGGCCTTCTAATTTATCCTCTCTTTAACCAACAAAAAAAACTTGTATAGAATCCTGGACTACTCTTCGGTCCACTCTGACGTCACTGATGACCCTGTCTCGATCCCGCCCCCATTCCCCTTAAGGATGAACGCCGAAGTGGACGTTCAGACAACGCCCATTACCATATCGGGCGCCCTAGCATCCTTGACTCAAAGCGAGCCAATGTCGCCTAGATCGTATGCAGAGGAAATGGAACAATTAACGGATGCATGTCGCGCCTTTTTGGACCAAATTCATCGCGGAGCGGCGCCATGGGTAGTCCAGAAATTAAATTACGCATACGGTCTCATGCCGACCGACCCTGCCCACTTCTGTTACTGGATGGCTATGGTCAGCATTTTTCTTTTCCTACCTGTGTTCGGGTTGTGCAAGCACGTCTGTCCATGCGCAATCGCTGATCGAGACTAAAACCTACAGGTCTTGCCGATCGAAGATGCCGAAAAGGCCAAACTTTTACCGGTGAAATCGCCGCTGCTTCGTCTTCGGTTAGTAGTGCACTGGATCGAGCGTTTAAATGGTCAATGGTTCGTAGGAGGACGTGCATTAGTAGAAATAGCTGTATGAGAACTGATCCTGACGCGTTCGTCTTAGGTGGTTCTCGAACGGCTGCGTTCTTTCATGACAATGCTGGCGACCCAGTTTGCCGGATGGACAGAACGTTCACAGGGCTTCAAGAGCCCAGACTGTTATCACCAGCGCGTGTCGCTCGCCTGCGCGCGAGCATCGTCGTCACCTCCGGCCAGAGCCTAGCGCCTAGCGCCTTGTCTCTCTGGTAGCTTTGTCTGTGTCGCTTTGCTTGCATATCCTCTTTGCTAGTGTGCTTCTCAGCACACACAATATAAACGAATAGATCACCCGTTTGTTTATCCCATTACTTGTCAACGCCTTCGATTTCCTCTTCGCTCTGCCATCGGGACATGTACGCTACAGCTTGGAATCTCAGAATCTGTAAATAAAAAGATTGGGGACACTTGTAGTAGTTCGTCGTGTAGTGATAAGTTCTGTGCTCGCTGCTACAGAGAATTCACAGTGACTTGGCGGAAAATAAGAGGGGGAACGATTTCTTGACAAATGTAGTACATTCAAACGCTCGTTTACAGATCTAAAATAAAGCTACTCCTTTATGATTTGTCATTTTAATATGTTGCATTCAAATACATGTACAAAACGGCGTGAAATTCGATCTCTGCTTGCTCGACAGACCATATCCAAAAATTCACCATCAACATCACAAGTTAGCCAAATCTGTAACTGGCCATGAGCTGCGTGTACGAGGGGGCGTACGTTAAACCCAAGGATAAGATATATATATATATAAACAGAAAATGCTTACTATTCCTTTGACGCCCGTTGGTAGCCGTACTTGGCAACGAACGAGTCTATATCCTTCGGACCTCGTGAGCCATAAGGATAAGGCGACGGCCTGGGGCGTGGTTGTCCGCCTTTCCCGTCTATCCAATGCAAGATGGGCGTGAAGATCTAACAGCACGGAACATGGGGAACATGAGTTTAGCATTGTGTAATGGCAGCCATCACCTTTCCTTAAGGGAGGTATACTCACCTTCCAAGCGTGATCGAGCTCATCGTGGCGCACAAAGTTGGAGTGATCGCCCTTGAGTGCGTCGAGGATGAGCGCCTCGTACGCCTCAGGGATCTTATTTTCCACGAATCGCCGCTTGTACGTCAAGTCCATCTCGGTCGGCAGTGCGCGCGTGTACAGACCAGGCACCTTGGTGTTCATCTTGAGGTACACGGCTTCCGAGGGCTGAATGCGCAGGACGAGCTCGTTGCGACAGATATTTTTGAAAATACCCGAGGTGACATCCTTGAATTGAATTCGCACTTCCACCTTGGCGTCATTCAGGGCTTTTTTTAAACCGCAAACACGTCGTTAGGTCAACTTAGTGGTCATTACAACGATCACGAGGGGAATGTTTTTACCTTTCCCAGCTTTGAGGATAAAGGGGACGCCCTCCCAACGAGGATTGTTGATCCACAGTGTCGTCGCAGCAAAAGTGGGGCACGTGGAATTTGGCGGGACAGTATCGTCATCGAGGTAACCTGGTTTTCCGTTGGCACCCACGTACTGACCGAGAAGTACGTTCTCGGTCTCGATCGGCTTAATTGCACGGAGGACCTTCACCTAAACGTGGATGTAAGAATTAAAATGTGACACGCGATGACAACATCATGCATCACGTCAAGTCATGGTACATACCTTTTCGTCGCGGATGTCCTCGGGTGCGAAGGATACCGGCCGCTCCATGGTCAAGACAGTAAGAACCTGAAGCAGATCTTTACGAACAAACGACGAGTCGAGTGTCAGTGTGCGGCACTTGAGGAAATGCTCGACAGGAGGCTTCCACGTACGATTCTGCAAGATATCCCGAATAATGCCGAATTCATCAAAGTAGCCACCGCGGCCCTCAGTACCGAACTGCTCCTTGAACGTGATTTGGACACTAGAGATGAAATTTTTGTCCCAAGCGGCGCTCAGGGCGACGTTGGCAAAACGAAGCACAAGGATGCTTTTGACCATCTCTTTCCCAAGGTAATGATCAATGCGGAAGGTTTCATCCTCAGTCCAGTACTGCTTGAGCGATCCGAGAAGCTCGCGCGATGACTCGAGATCTTTCCCAAAAGGCTTCTCGACAATGATCCGATTTACTCCATCCTCGGAATAATTGCACTTCTTGACCCTTGCTGCGACAGGGATGAAGACTGTGGGGGGTAGTGCGAGATAAAAGACGCGATTGCGCTCTTTTGGTTTGTAGCCAGACTCGATCCCCCTGAGATGACTCTCGAGGTTCTCAAACGAGGCATCATCCTCATAACCGCCCGAGACGTAAGTGCTAATCTTCTTGAACTCCTCGATTTTATCAGCGACTTTTTGGTCTTCGTCTGGGTTTTTAATGTATTGAGTGACACGCTTGTGGAACTCAGTCAGATCCATCTTTGTACGTGCATACCCGACTATCTTGACGTCATCAGGGAGGTAGCCAGTACAATACAAGCCAAAGAGAGCAGGGAATGTCTATGACCAGATGGTTAGAAAGGGCTACGTGTAAGGGGGATCAAAATCCGATCGTACCGACCTTCTTCTTTGCGAGATCGCCGGATGCGCCAAATACTGGTGAGGGTGAGAAAGACGTGAGCACGGGTCGGGCCTTGGAGGTGAGAAAAGCCTGCCGATTATGATAGTGTTGTCTCTGAGTTCATGCTGCACTGAATTCATAGAAGGGATAGTGCCCGAGTCCGAGTGGCAGTGCAGCGACATGGTGGTTCGAGAGAATGGGGTTCATCAGCGGATGAGTTGTGCATTACTGAGCAAAAGATCTCGATCAAGCGCTGGCGGGGTCCCCGCCACCCGGTCCGACCCGATCCGTTCTGGATTCCATCTCGCTCACGTCGATGCAATCCCCAGAGGAGGTCATCCTCCCCCTCCGACAACTTGCTACCAACTCCTCCCCGAACGATGACCCAGCCTCCATCAATATCCGCGCAGGCGCCCTGTTTGCACGCCTAAAAGCTCTCAATCGCGATGCCAATGCCGCCGCTCGCGCCCATAAACAGATTACGGCCGATGCCAGACACGATATGGACCAGACCCACCTCTATCTCCAGAATCTTCTCTATGAAAAACGCCATTTAGAACGCGAGATAGAGAAATGCCGTCAGTTTGCGTACGTCTCTATCGTTCGCCCCCTTTTCGGTTCCCACTTGCTCACGCCCGAGTAGCTCTGTATACCAGGACATCCAGATGTATTCTGTCGGACAATTCATAGAGCTCTCACCCCCAGAAGCTCATTCTGAAGATGCGTTGTCAGATGAACATCAACTCATGCTTAACCGGCTCGGATTCGAACTCGTCGAACGCCAGAGGTTCAATGAATTCCCCAATGGTTACTATAGCTGACTCTCATTCTCACTTTCGCACATTTGTCAGACTTGACCGAAAGGTCAAAGAACTTGCACAAGAGAAGGAAGAACTACTGAAAACCTCAAAATCCCAAGCAGCCACAACAGAAAGTGTAAAAGTGCAAATTGAGACTCTCTTGAAGGTAGCCCTCTCACCTTTCTTTCCTGTCCCGAAACCACTCCTTACTCTGTGATTGTCCTCCCAGACCGTGTCGGAAATCGGCAAGAAGGTCGAGGAGCTCGTTCCCGCTATTACAAACATCCCATGACACACCTATGTCGGGTTGACATTCCGATCCTCGGTGTCTTGTCATACCCTATTTTCCGATCTTGTGCCGTCCATTGTGGGGCTCCATGACCAACTGTACGCAGACAGCAATGAATTTGATGGATACTAAGTACAACCTTAGGCGGAAAGAAAGAACAGAAATAATGATCTGCCTGGGCAAGGATATCCGAAATGCCAAATTAAAAAGAGGTGGTGGATGTAGAGAGGGGAGTGGATGGAACGGCGTGATTGTTACAGTATCCGGCAAGGACTGCTCATCCTAGTCGTATAATAGTGGATGCGCATCGGCAATAAACGTCATGAGGTGCGATAACGAATTGATGAAGGAACGAAGCCGAAGTGAAGGTCGCATCTTTACTCACTGATGCTCCCTAAATCCCCTATGTCACTCATCTCCTCATCCTCCTCATCCTCCTCTTCTCCACCGGTCTTATTCGCCGCCTCTTTGGTTGCATATCGTTGTACGTATTCTGTATATTATACTTCAGCTACTGCGCCGCGAGGGTGACAAAGCACGCACCCTTGACCCTTTGCTCGTACTCCTTTGGGTGACGCATGAGCAGAGCAGCAGCCTCTCCGTTCAGTGGATCGCTGGGATTAGGGTATCGTAATAGCTGCGGCAAAAACACTTCGAAGATATTGATCATATCTGTGGCGCTAGCACGTCGGTGGAGCGCAGTCAGATCCAGTAGAGGACGACTCACCAAACATTGGTGACCATGTTTGATTGATTACGTCCAAACAGACCGAACCGCTCCTGGAAAAGCCGATGAGGTCAGAAAAACTACTGCATGTATGACACGTGCAGGTGCGCCGCACAATTCATCGATATTGGGATGGAAGATTTTGTTCATGAAGCCGATACTGGGTGACTTGAATGGATACTGGTCAGGTAGTTCTACGTGGATCTTCCAGATCCCACCGGCAAACGGTGCTGAAGGCGCCCATCTTGTGAGCGTGAACGCAGAGACGGATGGAGATCACGCACTCTCAGTAGGGCCATAGAACCAGACGTAGAATTCCTGCATACTATCATTCACCAACGTCACTTCATAGTCCGACACTAATCTGAAAAGCCCGGGAAGTTAGCAGGGGAGACTGGGTTCGACCACTCGGAACTGGCATAACGCACAACTTCATGACATCGGTTTCGATGCGGCGTTTGGGAGTGCTGTGGAAAACGCAACACCGTGAGGCGGACGAATAGAATTAAGAGAGGCTACAAATGGACATATCATGGTTACGATAGGTGGTCTATAGTCAAGATGTCTGCGATTCGAGTGAGAGAGCGGTTATGAAGGGTGAAAGGAAAAAAGCAGCAGGCTACCCTCGAGGGTGACTCGAATTTCCTTTAATTATTACTTCTGGTTAGTTGACCCCAGCAGTGTCCGAGGGACTCAAGTACTTTAATAAATTAAATATTTATAGTAAATCACAAAAATATCCGATAAGTGCCGCACAGATAGAGTACATCGACATACATCACGAGGTTCTCAATGTGCCAAGCATAGAAGGTGGTGCGAGTTATCCCAAATCCAGTATATCTTAATGGGGCTCTCCTTGGCCTTCGTCGCCCGCGTGGTATCAGTAGAATGACCACTCTTCCACTACACAATCAACGTCGTACCGCGAGCAAGGCCAAGACTTGTATCTGCCAGGCCCAGCATTTCCCGTGAATCCCGGTTGGCGTCTATGACCGTTCGGAACGCCGCCGCCCCCCATTCCCATCTCGCCTTCGAAATTCCACCGCTGCCGTATCGCGCGCCATGCGACGAGGAACGCTAAACCGAATCACATGTGTCAGCCACTGGGTCAGCCACCACCACCACCACCGCTCTCCTCGGTTCCTAGGATCTAGGAAGTAGAACGGACGACCCGTGACCTTAGCCGTAAGCAAAGTGCCCTCCGAGACGGGACGGCATTCGCATTCCGGAACGGGGAATCCGATACATGAAAACGGACTCGGACTTGGGACTTACCAAACCAGAAGAGGCCGAAAGCGCCTATCAAGATCATTTCCTCTTGATCTTGTGTGAAAACTTGGCCACTCCTGCGATGATGGGCGACGATACTAAAATTAAAGATTAAAGAATCAGTGTCACGTTCCTTCACTCCAAGGGGTAGAATAGGAGCCACACAGGGACCCGAGGAGCAGCGGTGGTTCTAGACTTACAATACCATAAGAGAACCGATGGCCAAGATTGCTACTGAGGTTTGTGCCAGCGTGTACGCTCCTGAGTCCATTTGGCAGGGCACCGGTCATGGGTTCGTACTAACGCATAAGCAGCCGAAGATGTTCACATACGCATGTTCGAAGGGAGTGTCCATAGAAGAAGCGACCCAGTGAGGATAGATGCGACTCCTGATGACCGTCGTTCTTCTCACAAAGAAATGTGTTCTGCGGGTAAACGACTCACCAGCTCCAGCTGATCGGCGGAGATTGCCTGTAAACAAAGACATGGTAGGGACAAAAGATTTTGCACCTTACCCGGGCGCAAAAGGGTTGTTATATAAGGTGGTTGGAGTCGGGGCGCTGAAGTTATCCAATCTGAGACTGCTTTGATGGCACACATGAGGCCTGCACGCGACTTGCGCATGATGATCGCTGATATTCTAAACGTAAACGGCGTGTTCTACAGCAAGTGATATGTACTCTCGACACAGGTTTTCTATGCACGAGTCTAGGGCAAGATTGTAATGAGGTCCTTCACAATGATAATGTGCTATGCGTCACGATCCCAGGTCTTTGTTCGACCCGAGGAGGTTCGCCGTTAACGCCAGGCCAGATGACAATGGAGTGTCCGGGCTGCTGTTGAACGACACTTCCATTTACCATCAGCTGAGCACCTTGAACCGGAGGCAATTGGTTCTGAAATTGAGGGTTCTGAAATTGAGGGCCCTGTGTATAGAGGGGCCCTCCGGGATATCCTGGGTACTCTCCAAACCACGGCAGATCGTTGATGTCGTCATCCCAGATATCTGGCCAACCCAGAGCTTGAGACCTGCTGGCTAGCGTGATCACGAATAACAAGGAAAGCGTTACTGCGTCTCTCATCAGCATGGGCAAAGCAGAGAGAGAAGACGGGACAGACGAAGGATAAAAATGGACCATGAAACGCCCTCTACGGTCTTGGATTCGTAACAAAATTCTCTCGAAGAAACTAAGAGAATTGGATTCTTTATGAACACCCGTAGAAGTTGCAATTAAGAGATGTGCTACGCACTAGTGCCATGCCTTGTCCTTACCCTGGACGATCCAAGCGAGAAGCAATCCGTCGGCCCGTTGATATCGCTGCATCCCAAGTTAGCCTCACACGTTCGACATCAGACAGGGAAGCCCTCAACTAACCTTGTCCATGCTGCCAAAGCTATCGAGGGATCAGCACCGGTCGAGTGATACAGACAGAACTTGACTTGCCAAGCCATGCTATAGCCATAATAAGAAGGGAAATCGCATCTATCCACGGTCGAGAGCCGACCAACAAACTATAAGAGGCATCCATTTAGCGACGGAAAGTGGGAAGCGGACGAGACCCGCGGAGGAAAAGGCGTACATGATAAGCAGAACGATAGTGACTAAAGGTGCCACAAGAGAATATATTGTATAGCTAACTGTTAGAAACGGTCAATCCGCTGTGTACGCGTGTCGGCGATTGCGAGGTCACCGACATCGTGTGTGGGGCAAAAATTGGCTTGCAAAGAAACCTGTGATCCCTAGCACACCACCGGCCAAGATGAGCACTATGACTGGGAAAGCAAAAATGATCAGCCTCGGCCAGCGTCCTGTGTGAGGTGATCGAAACGAACCATAGCCGATGAGCCGCAAATTTCTGAATTGCACGGTCATTTGGACTAGGGGTTTATGACAGAGAAGCAGAGCAAAGAAGACTGGAGGATAAGAGATGAAAGAGGTCCTGTCCGCACGCTACAAAGAGCATGGCCGGGGGTTGAACACGAAGCCGCCATCTGTCCGTTATGATACACATTTTCGTCCTCCCTTGGCAGGTTAGGTTACAGGCGCGCGCGCGTCGCGCGCCTACAACGTAACAGTCACGTGATCTTTTGTCTTTTCAATAACCGTGTATAGCAGTATGAATGACAATATATAACTACTTCTATCTACGCAAATAGTACAACGCCGTGTCATTTCACGCGTAAAATCACTTCTGATACGTGTTGGGCATGGGCGATAGCACCGTCTTTTCACCTCCTGGGTGATGCGTCTCGGGCATAATAATCAGGCTGGTAGCGCCCAGTGGGGCGAGTACGGTGCGTTCTCCGTTCAGGAATGTAGGCCGTCTGGGGCTGGGGCTGCCGGCTCTGTGAAGGGCGATGCGTGTGTGTACGCTTCTCGCTGACGTGTCGCTTCGGTGCGGAGGTATATTGCGGCTTGGATTGCGAGTGCGAACGACGCGCAGTTACAGGTGGAGGCAGATTGCTAACCTTCTTCGACTCGTGACCTGACCCGTCAAGAGCATTGACAGGCGAGTACCAGACATCTTTGTGACCTTTCGTGTGATGTCTGAGGGCCAATATTAAAAGGAGTAGCAGGAATCCCAAAACTGCAACAAACACCAAGTCGCAGTTAATGGGGGTGGACCTTGAATAACAAAAATGAGAAGCACGCACTAAGGATAGCATTGATGAGGGAAAAGGCTTCTAGGACTCGGTACTGGGCTTGGTACGTTTCCGTCGAGACTGCATATATTGAGCATGGATGTTCGACGAGATGGCACCAGAAACTCACAGCCGCCGTTAATTGGCGTGAGGTCGGTTGCGGAGACGAAGCACTCAACGTTCGCCGTTTCGGAATCGGAAGAAGCCAAGAACGCGCCGAGTGCTACACAACGTTGAGGAAAGCGATAGGATCAGGGTAAAGTAACGACGCACCGATCCAAAATGTACCCATGAGGCCCAAGCAGCCGAGCTCAATTCGGGTCGACACTGGGTTCATGTTGCGTCTCACGCTAAATGCGGAACTGGACAACCGGGTCTAAGATTTATTTCTAGACTATTGGAAATATGGTAGACCCACAGCACGAGAATGATGGCAAGGGAAGCCGAGGATACGAAAATTGCGAATGGTACAAAACGAGCTGCCAAGAAGGGTCAATGCTTGGCGGGTGTCAGCCATGCATGAAAGACTCACTGAGATCGGAGGCGCTAAGCACGCTCTGAAAGTGTGCCGCAATAGCTAAGCAAATAATACTGCATATGAATACAGAGGCTGTCAAAACAAAAATGTTGATCGGTTGTGTTAAGCGATAGATGAGAGTGGCGTACAATAAACAGAAGCACGAATGATATTAAAGGTTGAGAACATTGCGCTCGGTGCCCGCAGAAACGCAAAACGGGGTTGAGGACGGGAGGGGGTACGATGGGAATAGGAAGGTTGTCTGTGGGCGGGACGAGATGAAGAGCGCATCTTGAAATAGGAAGAAGACAATGAGTCGGATCGAAAGGGTCGTTGTTGTCGTGAGGTGGAAGTGTGGTTGTTCGTCTTTTCGTGGAATGTGCGAATGTGAGAGTGTGTGGATAGGACACACGAGGAATGTGGTCGGCAGATGGCTGCACGCTTTTATGACCTGAAAATTGTGCACGCCTAACAACACGTGCATCCGTTTTGGGGTTAGAGCGGAACTATTTATCTTCCTCGTGGCAGCCCGGCGTCCCGGCCATCACATCCCGCCCGTTCGGTTCGGCGACTCGTCTGCCTATCTTATCATGTTAGTTTCATCACGAGACCTGAACATCATGCGGTGAGCGACGTGGAGCGACCGATTAACGAACCATAAATTGAAGTTACGAGACGTCCCTACACGCGAGTTTACGTTACATCGGATAAAGTGCTGGAAATGCGGAATGCTGCGGGTGGCATGAGACAATGTATGTGGTACACAGTACAACAAATAATAGGCCACGACAATGGCATCAATAATGAAAAAGAACTACGTGGTTCGCTTGCACAATCATATTTTGATCTGCCGAGGGGGCGAGAGGTCAGGAACAGCATGGTCCCCGCCAGAGGAGCTATGTAGAGATAACAACACTGCCACATTGTCATCTGAGTCTAGGACGTTGTGCAGAGAGCCCTCCGCGATATGGCAAATCTGACAACAGGATTAGAAGTTAATGGGTGGATAGGCGGGGCACAGACGTACTCGGCTGTAGCCGCCGGGTGCCAGCGAACTCCGTGCCCTCGCAATGATATTATGGATAGCATCGTACGAGTACCGGCGCCTTGAAATACGCTGTCAATATCTGATCTCACCTAGCATACAGCCCACTCACAAGACGTTTTCAAGTTCTCTTCTGGTGCGAGGGTAGAATACTAGGTCTGCACCAGTGAGATAACGACTCAAGGCCTGGTAAGATGCGCAACCAGCGATGAGAGTCTCGTTGAGGGACGGGTACTCCATGTCCCATGTTACTGAGCTCTCACTGTGAGAAGGCGTTAGTTATGCATGGATAGACATTGGTATCGAGACGAACGTGACGAGGGAGTGAGCCTGGGCTTCGGGAGAATGAGGGGCAAGAAAGCGGTCCATTGTGGAAGGAAGTGAAAGTCAAGAGGTGGGCAGGCACAAGGGAGGAGTTGGGTGGCACAGGTCTGAGTTATTTATAGGGTGTAGGGCTTGGCTATTGTAGTGATGGAAGAGCACAGCAAGGCGCACGACTCGTAATCAGACACAGGTATGACTGTATACAGTGGCGCGAACAAAGTGACGAACGTGAGTTTCAAAGAAGTTGAGTCAGTTTTCTTGGCCAGGACCCCAGATGATCTCGCACGTTCGACCCGATACCGCCTAATGACGAAAGTATCGGAACTAATGAACTGAGCCACATCGCTCCCGTGATAAGTGTCGGTGTCTAATGTGGATTACTAACTTGACAAGTTGAATAATAACCTCGGTGTCTGGGGTCGTGCCGTAGTTTCCGCAGTTTCCACAGCCCTTAACCACATGTTAGGGTACTGTAATACATCGTAGGATTTGTAAGCACAAGCTAGGCTGCATGTCTCGGATGCAACCGAGACTCCAAATTCCCAGTGAGTTAGTAGAAGGAGAAAACAATTATCAGGTATTATAACTTAGTATGGAAATGTTTGATTTGCAAGTTATATGGTAAATTAAAAATAAGAAGTAAATTGTATGAAGTCAGTTCTATGTGGGGATTTCTAGAGTGACTTCTATGTCAAGGATCAAGGCAATCTGGAATGAAGAGCAGAGGGAGGCCAAGTCTCACAATATTGTATATTCCAAAGTGCTTCTTAACTAGAGTGTGTAGAATTTGGTTTGAGATGTAAATAACAAAACAAATTGTACAGTATAGACATGGCCATTAACTTGTAGATTTTTATGTCAGGCATTATTACATGTCAGGTGACCTGGTTTATAGCCGGGCTGCCCGTGTTGACACGCCTCACCACTCCGTCGTTTTCTCTCGTTTTCTTCTCGCTCGCTCGCCCTCCAGTAATGCTCAGTAGGACTTGTAGCTACCAAGGATATGTATATAAAGCATGCTCTCAGACACCTAGAATGGCAGAGTCTCAGCTCAGCACCCTTCCCTCGTCTTTTCAGCTTGCGCGTGTCTTCCCTTTTTTGCCTCGGGTGCGACGAAACGCGAAACGGAGCCAACGAGCCGCCGTGCGTATTTCTCGCCCCGAGAAGTGCTGACCCCTTCTCTCTTTTAGACCTGATCTGTATCCGCTCAAACTCACCTGCACGTTCCATCCGTGCTACACCGTCGTCCCGCATTTACACGAGCAACATCACACATGCTGGAGAAAACGCGAACATGAAGAAAAGGAAACAAAAGCATAGACACCAACGCGGAAAAGGAAATAAAGGCAAGCTGTGCAGGAAGGCGGCTTGCAAGAACTCCTGGAGGTGCAAGTCAGATAAGCCGTGGTACTCCGACCCCGAGGCTCCGAGCCGGATAAATACACTTTGGTCCCCGCTGGGATATTCCCAGGTATGTGGCTAGCGACTTTGGCAAGGTTTCGACGCGACAAGAGGGCATCAAGATTGCTTCAACAGTGACGTTTGAGGCATCCTGAGGATGTAGCGAGAAGCGAAGAAGATACCACCCAAGCAGGGGGATGCGACCTCGACGGTGGGAGACCGGTCTGGGAAGAAACTCCGAAGGCGGTTCAAGGAGAAGATTACTGATTGCGAATTGGATAATGATGTATCAGATCCTGTGAGAGTTCTCAGGACCGGCCATGGGAGTGATAAAGGGAGCCGGGTTGCCTTGACCACGAACAACACGACAAATTGGATTTCTTCCCTTTTTACTGTATCTACTGTAGTGCCCTCCCCCTTCTCGCTTGTCTATCTGTCCTGTCGCTCCCCATTTGGCAGGGACAGATTCTCAAATATATCCCTCTACACCAGGGGCTGTGCCGCCCAGCCTTGACGTGTGCAACTTGCCTTTCCCTTTTCTTCCCGCCTTTGTGTATTGTTGCCCTACTTTCCATCTCTCTCTTCTCCCCTGTCTCGCCTTGTTCACCTGAATCCACGTCCCGTTCATCGTCTTCCGGCTGGTCCGCATTTAGACCCCACGAGCGGCGTCCACTGTCTTTTACTTGATCATTCCACCACAGCCACCGACCCTCTCCATTTTCTCGCGTATTTCCGTCACTAATTTGGATGGCCACCACCGTCAATTTTCATTCCATGGCCTCAAATCTGCCTCTTGATTTTATGCCCATGCACCACTCACATTCTCGTTCAAACTCGGTCTCATCCTCACCTAATTCTAGGCCCCAGTCTTCCCAGGGTGGGGTTTTACGCACAGTAGGGCCGCTTTCTGCCGGGGACCTTTTTCGCACTTCCTATCACCCTCGAACGAACGACCCCCACGCACGCAACACCTCTCACACCTCTGTCTACTCCCTCCCCGCTACCGACCTCATTTCCCCCGCCGACTCTCCTCCCAATCACAACCTTACAAATCCCGCCCTGAAGAGCCATATTCGCGCCTCGCATATTCGGGCAAGGGCAGCTGCCTCTCCCTATCCCCGGGATGCAGACAGCGTTCACTCGTCCTCAAGTGAGACGGAAGACCCTGCCATGTTCCTCCCCGCAAGTTCCCCCGCAGACTACCCCCACATGTTCACCGGTGCTCCCATCGTTTCTAGCCAGGACACAGTCCATGCCACCGGCGCATTTGGGCGTATGACGCTGAGCCCCGACCATACTCTCGAGAAGCTCGCTGCCAACGTCCGCGCCGCCACGACAACGAGCGCATCGGACCGTGCAAAGCAGATCTTTGTACAGGCTTGGTAAGTTTGCCCACTAGCGCTCCTGCTTTTAGGAAAATCCGAATCTGTTACAGGTTGACGGCCAACTATGCCCCTTATCCTGATGGAAATGTCCCACGTCAAGGACTGTATTTCTCCTACCGGAGAGTTTGTGATCAGTATGGTATCCCTCACATCAACACTGCCACCCTGGGTAAGGCCATCAGGCTCTGCTTTCCCACGATCAAAACACGGCGCTTGGGTGTAAGAGGGAACAGCAAATATCATTGTTAGTTCATCAATCGTTGAATCATCGTTCCAAAAGCTTAGCATTCCCACACAGATTGCGGCATTCGCCCGGCCACCTCCGCAGAAGCCGAATGGCTACAAGACTACATCAGAAAGTCCAATAACAATGCTGCACAGCAATCTGTCAATGCCGCCCGTCTCGCTAGTGAACAAGCCGAAGCATCGCTACGAGAGGAACGTTCCGATGAAGATGAAGAGGAAGACTCGGAGGGTGCAAGCTCCGGTAATGCGTCGAAACGAAACTCATTGGCGTTGAACAATGGTGTCAAGAGCCCAATCCTTTACTCTGAGGACCTCGTGGAGAAGACCCCCACAGCTGCCACCATCCTTGCACAAGCGCAAGCAGCCCCCAGGGCTGGTTCCTTCCCCCCGCAGGCGCCAATGAGGCGGCATGTCGGCCAAGATGGGGCTGTATCCATACAGTCTCACCCGGCGTCAACTGTTGCATCCGGATCTTATACACCCTCTCAACAGTCGACGTCCGTCCGTCAAATTCCCCACTTTCCGTCTATTGAGGAGGCCCTTGGTTCCGGTTCTTCCGCATCAACCCAAAGCGTTGTTGCGCGCGAGTTGTGGAGTTGGTTCATGGACCACTTGGACACATTGCTGGACAGCGTCCACTTTTTCCGCTTCGACCAGTTTGAAATGCATATTCGATCATTTTGGACTAATTTGAGCGGCAATCATCGCGAAGTAGCTCACGCCCCGGCGATCGCTGGCCTGATGGCAAAGGGTGACGCAATTGTCTATGATGTGCGCTACCATCAAGATATTATGGATTGTAATTTACTGACAGTTGGTCCAGGAAATTCTGGAACAGTTACGCTCCCAACTACTCTCATCCATTCCGGCAGCCTCTTTGGGGAGTCTTCGTCAGCTGGCAGAGAAGATGGAGAAAATTCTCCTCGTATCCCTTGAAAATTATGGAAATACTTTTGTGGAGCCCAAAGTCGAGTTGGGTGCACGTTTTGGCCATCTTGTCTGTGAGTTGTCTTTCTTTGCTTCTAGACTCGTTCTTCCTCGTTGACATCTGTCAGTGCGATTCCTCGACATCTACCAGGTCACTCAGGCCTTGAATAGTGTCCTCACAAATCAAAAGCAGCTTGCAGAGATGCGCCGTTCTTGGGAAAAGATCAATTTCGAGTCTGTTAGAAACCAGTCGGCACTCGTCTGCAATTGTCGGCACGAAGACCTCATTCAATTGTTGGAGGTTGAATTTCGCGGTTTGATGGATAGTCTTGCTAAAAGCGCAGAGCCTGTGCGGGATGTTATGGCGTGGGCGGACAAGTGCTGCGAGCGGCTCATGAGCTCTGGCTCGGGTCCAGAGGACAGAGGCGCGATGAGTTCACGAAGCATTTTGATCCGATGGGGATATGTGACCAGCCAGGTCATGAGGGAGCTTGTACGACTCCTTCTCCTTCGTCAATTTCTTTCGCTGACTACCGATTTCGTAGACGATTCGTAGCGATCCGACCTTCGGTGCATACCAGATTCTGAAACTATTCCTAGAGTGCGTATATAGCTAATGGCCGCGGAGATTGGAGCCTGAATGTATGTCCTTACAGTGACTGGATTGCGTTGAACGTCTTGCGAAATGTCGCACTCTCGACGACATCTGTTGCTGCGTCTGTTGAACCTGTCATGCAGCAGCATTTCATTACCCTCTCTCCCATGATAGGGCAAGATTCTTTCGGTAGCAATCAGCCGTCTCATCTTATGAATCACACACCGACAACGTCGAGCATGCTCGCTGCACTGCAGCAAGAGTCGTACCCCTCCGGTCCACTCGATCCGTCCTCGACCGGCTTTGGAGCTGACAATTATGGCCTACCTCCCTTCATGGACACTTCGGGAGCACAAGACGACACTCTTGGAGGTGTGCACCCAGGAGGCTTGTCGTTTCCTGACTACGTAACCAACTCTGGGAACACTTTTGATGTCACATTTACGCCACAGGACCTAGGTATCGGTGCGAGTGGCTCTGCGAGTGGAGAACAGGGATCAGAGGGAGAGGTCGTCAAAACAGAAGGCTGAGTTTATCTCTGGTCTCGCGCACGTGGTAGATCCAGTCCAAGACCACTTTCTGCATTGCCCTTCTTGTCAGGAATTTCTTATCATACCTGCCGTGCCTGTGAGCCTAGTGTTTCTGGGCTATAGTATTACAGTATCGTCCGTATTTGTTGCTCTCATCTTTGTTTAGTATTTATCCCCCGTCACCCTGCTCTGTATTCTCAAATTTACCACTTTGCCTCGCTTACTTGACACGAGCAGTCGGGCCCGACTACGGCACCCTCATCTTCGACATTGCCCTCCGTTTGTCGACCTCAAATCACTGCCGTAGAGTACGTCACTTGACCCTCCAATCTTGCGAACGCTGATCGCGATTGCGTCGTTCTAGTGACCAGGGGTTATTGGGCCGAGCTTCGACGGGTAGTCCGTTAATGACATGCCACCTCAGATACCCTTTTTTTTAATTATGTTGTTGGGTCTCCGCGCTTTTAGCACCTTCTCTCTTTCCGTTCACGTTCACTTTCAGTTAGGTTTAGGAATGTACAGTAGAGAAATAACAGATTGTTTGGCGGCAAATCCTACCTTGCCACACGGCACCACAACAGTGACTTCAAGTTTTTGACTTTATGATGGTGCAACATACATAAATCAAGACCCATATACTTTTTGGGGCCGCAGCTCATCTCAGGTAACTTGGAGAGATCGCGAAAGAAAATAAAAATAATTAAGAGCCAGCGAGCAGCACACTGAGATGATAGCTCCTCCCGAAGCGTTCGCAAAGCTCGAGCTCGGTATATTGCGCAAATGGTTGCGACGGGCAACGAAGCAGGGGCAATGTACTGTAGCATTGGGCCTCGGCCTCGGTCTCGATGATCGCCCCCAAGTCGCGCCATGATCGTCGTTCTCGGCGTTGCTACTTTTGTGGGTCTGATTGTTGCCTTATCGTCGGTCGTTGCTAAGCCACTAAGCTACTGAGCAATAATGCCACGCATGTCCGAAGTCACCGTGATTGTTCAACGTTCAACGTTACACGTGTCCCCCGAAACATCGCTGGACAGCTGACATATCATAGATCGAGACTCGGTGGACAAAAGTCATGTATTATCAGAGTAGAATATCGATATCGCGGGTACCCAAATATCCAACGGATTAGATACGATCAGCGCGCAATACCGGAATTAGCGAGCGATGGTGTCAATCCGGCGTTCCGCGTTCGTTCGCCACCACAGCGCTGGATAAGTTACAAACAATACTGGGGTGCCCCATCCATGTCCATGTCCGGTCCCAAAAACCCCAAAGTCCACGTCATGGCGCCTCCGTCACGGTTCCCTGCTCCTCCTCGGGCTGCCCCGTTTCGGCATCCGGCAATCGCTCGTCAGTGGCTTGCGCCTCCACGGGACCCTTATTAGGCCAGTCGTCAAGCAACGCGGCGCTGTCCCCTTTGTCCTTCGTAAGGCGCTGAATCTCGGCTTCGACTTTTGCGATCGCCTCAGCTGTCACACGAGCTTGGTTCGCCTCGAACCACGCCTTCTTCGTCTTCAGATCCTCGACTACGCGGGGCACGTCGGCCTGGGAGGATGGCGGGGGGATGGACAATGAAAGGAGGGCGGAGAGCGTGCCAAATGGAACATTGACGTTGGATGAATTCGGCGTCGCCCCAGCAGGAGCATCGGCATCAGCCTTGTGGCCGCCTTTCTTGCTCTTACCCTTGCCTTTTCCACCGACAAAATAAGCCTCCTCTTCATCCCCCTTCTTTTTGCGAGGAACAAAGCTGTCAGGAGCTGCATCTACTTGCCGGATTTCCAGCGTCGGTTCCGTGAATCCAGCCTTCGCACTCGATACGACAGCTGTGGGTGACTTGCCGGAAAAGTAGTCAATTAGTGTTTGACAGTCCTCGATTTGCACCTGGAAAGCAGGCTGAGATGCCTCTTCTCGCAGTTGGATCACGCGAGCCTGCTGCTTCTCTTCCCTCTTAGCTTCCTGCTGCGCACGCGCCCGTTCAGCACGCCGAGCCCGGTCCTCGTTAAGTTTTACGTAGTACCGGTCATTGGCCTCGCGGAACCGCGCGGTTGACTCGCGTCGCTCCATGAACAGTGCGTCAATTTGTTGTTGCAGCGCATTTCGCTCCTCAAATAGTTGCGAGCGGTTCGCATAAAGTTCGTCTTCCTCTTTCTTTATCTCGTCCAACTCAGCCTTGATAGCGTCATAGCGCTCAGAAACGGCCTTTGCCTCGGGATCATCGAGCTGCTTCTTGAGTTCTTCTACGGTCGCACGATCCGCGTCAATTGCGTCGGACTCGGCTTGGAAGCCCTCAACTGTCCTGCGGATGCGCTTGGTTTGGTTGATTTCCTGTAGCGCACGCTTCTCGTCTGCAAGCTTCATGGAACCAGAGTCCACCTGCTTCTCGAGGTGTCTGAAAATTCGTGCTTAGAACATGTTACAGAGAGGGGAATGGAGTAAACGTGCCTGATGTGTGCGTCCACGTCCTCGACCGTGCGGAATTTTGCTTTGTCTCTAGAAGCCTGAAGGTCCTTTATCTAAGAAATGTTGGCGGTATAAGAGCGGGAAGAAAGGTGTATGCATGTGACAAGTATATAT
>Ga0137358_10000337_pt1 | contig 20537 bp, 19 predicted proteins | sample Mad1_20_16metaG_FD_105551 | JGI IMG/M metagenome (GOLD analysis project Ga0137358, IMG submission 105551) | Vadose zone soil microbial communities from Angelo Coast Range Reserve, California, USA - Mad1_20_16 metaG | ecosystem: Environmental > Terrestrial > Soil > Vadose zone | place: USA... | reverse complement strand
TGCCGACCAACGGCGGCGGCCCGGCCATCGTCGCGATTCTTGGCAACAATGCCCAGGTCACGACCCAGTCCGTTTCTGCCTCGCTGCCGCATATCAAAGCGGGGAAGCTGCGCCCGCTCGCCACCTTCGGCGCGACGCGTTCGAAGTCGCTGCCCGATGTGCCGACGCTGAAGGAGCTCGGCTTCGACGTGGAATACTATCTCTGGGTCGGCATATTCGCGCCGAAAGGCACGCTGGACGAGATCGTGACAACATTGCGCGGAGCGATCGACAAGGCGGCGCATTCCGCCGAATTTATCGCCGCGCTCGCCAATGCCGGGCAGGAGCTCGCGTATCTCGACGGTCCCGACTTCCAGACGTTTTGGGACGTGGACGGGCGGCGAACCGACGAGGCGGTGATCTCGATCGGACGGCAAGGATAAACTTCCGGCAATTCTGAAGCGCGGCGTCGGAGCCATTGGCCATGATGACATTGTCCCGCCGGCATGCCCTGTATCTGGCCGCCGCGCTGCCGGCAGCGATGCGCTTGGCGAATGCGCAAGCCTATCCGACGCGCCCGGTGCGGATCATTTCCGGCTTTCCACCGGGTGGCGTGAATGACACCTATGCCCGCCTGATCGGCCAATGGTTGTCGGAGCACCTCGGCCAACAATTCTTCGTGGAAAATCGGCCGGGCGCGGGCGGGAACATCGCCGCGGAGACGCTCGTGCGCGCGGCGCCCGACGGTTATACGCTCCTTCTCGCCACATCGGCTGACGCATGGAACGCGACGCTTTATGACAACCTGAAATTCAACTTCGTCCGCGGTGTCGCGCCGGTCGCGCCGATCTCGCGCGCGCCGGGCGTGCTCGTCGTGCACCCGTCGCTGCCGTCACAATCCATTCCCGAACTGATCACTTACGCCAAGAGCAATCCCGGCAAAATCCCAGTGGCGTCGGCCGGCATCGGCAGCGCGCCGCACATGTATTGGGAACTGTTTCGCAACTTGAGCGGAGTCGACATGCTGCACGTGCCCTATCGCGGCGGCGGGCCCGCGGTCACGGACCTCCTGGCCGGCCAAGTGCAGGTCTACTTCGGCACCAGCGCCTCAACGATCGAATATATCCGAGCGGGCAAGCTGCGGCCCTTGGCCGTGACCACCGCGACGCGCATCGCTGTGTTGCCCGATCTTCCGGCATTGGCCGAATTCCTGCCGGGTTACGAGGCGAGCATTTTCGTTGGAATTGTTGCGCCCCACAACACGCCTGCCGAAATCACCGGCAAGCTCAACCAGGAAATCAATCTCGCCCTGGCCGATGCCAGGATCACGCGGCGCATTGCCGAACTCGGCGACACGCCGCTTTCGCTATCGAGCTCCGAATTCGCCAAGCTGATTGCCGACGAAACCGAGAAGTGGGGGAACGTGATCCGCGCGGCTCATGTCAAGGCGGAATAGGTCGACGCAGTTTCGGCCAGAGATCGCGCTACTCACACTGCTGTCGTTCCCGCGCCAGCGACCTATAACCTCACGACGCACGCTGGATGACCAAAATGGCAACGGCTGCGTACGTCCTTCTCGACTTACTGGGCGCCATCGCGCTCGTCGCCATCATCTGGCGTGTCGCCTCCCGGGGCTGTTCGGTCCCTTGCCCAGCCTCGTTGAGCTGGCTGGTCGAATTGGACAATCCTTTCACCAGAACCAACCGCGCAGCGGTCATCGTCGACAGATTGGCTCTCGAACCGGCCATGGCAGTGCTCGATGTCGGCTGTGGTCCCGGCCGGCTGACGATCCCGATCGCAAGGCAGGTCGGCCCACAGGGCGAAGTCGTGGCCGTGGATATGCAAGCCGGCATGCTGCAGCGCGCTCAAGACAAAGCGCAGGCCGCAAACCTCACCAATATCCAATTTCTCCAAGCCGGCGTGGGGGAGGGGAAGCTGGGCCGCAATCGCTTTGACCGGTCGCTGCTGGTAACGGTGCTCGGCGAAATTCCAGATCGGAAAGCAGCTCTGAGAGAGATTTTCGATGCCTTGAAGCCCGGCGGCATATTGTCCGTGACGGAAGTCATCTTTGATCCGCATTTCCAATCCCGCCGCACGGTCGTGCGACTTGCTCGCTCGGCCGGATTCCGGGAGAAGGCCTGCCACGGCAATCGCATCGCATTCACGTTCAATTTCGAGAAGCCCACAAGCTGACCGCGCACGCCTTTTCCACCGCGCCCGCTGCCGCTAAATTGTGCCGCCATGGACACCCTCGAAATCGCGCTGCGGCTCGGGGCTGCGACGCTCGCCGGCGTCGTGCTCGGCGTCAATCGCGATCTGCACGGCAAGTCGACGGGCGTGCGCACGCTTGGCCTCGTCTGCCTCGGCTCGGCGCTTGCCGTCCTATCGATCCACGCGGTGACCGGCACCGATGCGAGCCGCGTCATCCAGGGCATTGTGACCGGCGTCGGCTTTCTCGGTGCCGGCGTCATTGTCAAAAATGACAGCGGCCATCACGTGCATGGCCTGACGACGGCGGCTTGCGTTTGGGTGACCGCGTGCCTCGGCGCAGCTTGCGCCATCGCCGAATGGCAGATCGTGGTTTTGGGTGTCGCCCTCGTTTTCGTCATTCTGATTTTTGGCGGGCCCTTCGAGAAGGCGATCGACCGGCGATGGCCGGGGGCGAAAACAGCCGATGTCGGGGATAAGCCACCCGACAGAGCACGCGAGCCTGGCGCGGAGATGTAATGGTCAATCCCACTCGTCAGCTTACAAGCAGTCGCCCCCGCTCGCGCGGGGGACGACAGATGTCAGCCAATGGGTTGGATCGGGCGTACTTCAGCGGACCGCGTTGAACCAGCCCGTGGCGTGGCGCTCGGCGGCCGGCAGCACCACGACCTTGGCGCCGACTTTGACCCGGTCGTAGAGGTCGATCACGTCCTCGTTGGCCATGCGGATGCAGCCGGCGGTGGCGCGGCTGCCGATGGTCGAGGGCGCGTTGGTGCCGTGGATGCGGTAGAAGGTTCCGCTGAGATACATGGCGCGCGCGCCAAGCGGATTGGTCGCGCCGCCGGCCATGAAGCGTGGCAGATAGGGCGAGCGGGCGATCATCTCCGGCGGCGGAGTCCAATCCGGCCACTCGGCCTTACGCTCGACGGTTTTGACGCCGGTCCAGGTAAACCCCTCGCGGCCGACGCCGATGCCGTAGCGGATCGCCTTGCCGCCACCGAGAACGTAATAGAGGTACGTGTTCGGGGTATCGACGATGATCGTGCCCGGCGCCTCGTTGGACGGATAGTCGACGGTCACCCGCCGCAGGTCGGCGCGCACCTGGTTACCATTATCGGTCGAGGTGTAGCCGAGCCCGAGCCAGGCGAACGGATTGGCGGATGCTTGCGTGGCAAGCGCGCTCGCGGCAACGACGACGGCTGCGGCGGTCGCAAAACGGCACAATGCGTTCATGATTGCCCCCTTTTTCCCCTTCTGCTGATTAGTCGGCCGAGGGGGCGTCCGGGTTCAACTGGGCCGAAAAAATTTGTCCTGGAGGTCCGCAGCCGCGGCGAATATTGGCCCTGTTTTCAATAAGCTAGGGCAGCTTGCCTGCGATGTCGCTGGATGCCATCTCCTCCAGCCGGCTGGCCAGCTGGTTAAGCTCCCACTCTCGCGCAAGCGCCGCCGCTTTGGCCCAGGCCGGCGTCTGGTCGGCAAGTCGCGGCAACCGCGCCTTGCGGTCCATGGTGGCGATCGATCGAAAAAGCCGCAACCGTTCGGCGTGCGCGGAAAAGCGGCCCGCTTTGAGCGCGTTCTCGAGCGTGGCGTACGCGCGCAAGACCTGAGCTGCTCCCGCGGCGCCCAGACCTGCGATCCCCGGCAGCTTGTCGGAGGGGTCGCCGCGCAGCGCGATGAAATCTGCAACCTGCTCCGGATCGACGCCGTAGCGCGCACGAACCTCGGCCGGACCGATCCGCGCGACCTCGCCCGCGCGCACGGGAAAAAGAATCGTGGTGCTGGCCGAGGCAAGCTGGAAGGTGTCGCGATCCCCGCTGGCGACGAGCGCGGTGCCGCCGCGCCTCTCCTCGGCGGCGACTGCCGCGGCAAGGAAGTCGTCAGCCTCATAGCCGGCGACTTTGGCATTGGCAAAGCCGCACGCCGCGACGAATTGCGGCAAAGCCTCGAGCTGCTCGAGCAACGCGTCGTCGAATTTGCGGCCGCTCTGATAAGCGGGAAACTGCTTGTGCCGATAGGTCGGCGCGTCCAACGTATCCCAACCGACCAGCACCGCGCGCGGCTGCTCCGTGCGGTAGAATTTCAGCAGCATATTTGCAAAGCCGAGGATCGCGCCGGCGGGCCGGCCGCCGCGCCCGAGAATCGTTTTCGGCAAGGCGTGGTAGGCGCGATGGGCGAAAGAATCGCCGTCGATCACCAGTAACGGCTTGCGCGGCGGCGGCGGCTTCCGCTTCCGCGAAGCGGGGGCCGGCTTCGTTGCAGGCCTGGGAAAAGTTCGCCGCGCCTTCGCCTCATCGCGCAGCACGACCCAGGCGGGCGCATGATCGCTCGCGCCCTCGCGCGCGCGAACGGCACGATCGACGCCAGCGTCGATCAGCCGCTCCGCTGCCTGCGCGCTCAGCAGCAGGTGGTCGATGCGCAACCCCGCATCGCGCGCCCACCGATTTCGCATGTAGTCCCAGAACGTGTACATCGGCGCGTCTGGATGCCGTGTTCGGATCGCGTCGACCCAGCCTTGGTCGAGAATGCGCTGAAACAGCGCGCGGCTTTGCGGCTGAAGCAGCGCATCCTTCGCATAGGACTTGGTCGGATAGATATCGCGGTCGGTCGGCACGACATTGTAGTCGCCCGCCAGCACCACCGGGATTCCCGCGCTATAGAGACCCTCGGCATGCGCCGCAAGCCGCCGCATCCAAGCGAGCTTGTGCGCGAATTTGGGGCCGGGCTGCGGGTTGCCGTTCGGCGCGTAAACCGAGGTGATCAGCACGCCGCGCACCGCCGCCTCGATATAGCGGCTCTGGGCGTCGGCGCCTTCGTCCGGTAGATGCGTGCGCGTGAGGATGGGCTCGCAGCCGCGGGCGAGGATGGCGACGCCGTTCCACGATTTTTCGCCGCGCCAGACCGCGCCATAACCCGCCTTCTCGAGCGCGGTTTTGGGAAACTCCGCATCCGGTGCCTTAAGCTCCTGCAGCGCGACGACGTCGGGCTTGGCGCTGCGCAGCCACGCGAGCAGGTTGGCGAGCCGGTTATTGATGTTGTTGACGTTGAAGGTTGCGATCTTCATGGCTGACGGTAGCTGTAGCAACCATTAGATCATGCGAGGTGTTTCGGTCCACTCTGCTCGATGACCGTCAAAATGCTCGACAAACGGTGCCAAACGTGGATCGGGCGGAGCATGGATCGCCTTGGTCGCTGCCGTACAATCAGCAATCAGCGCAGCTCGATCCTGTCGTTCTTCGCCCGTGCAAAGCCTTGCGCCCTCTCCCCGCATGCGGGGCGAGGGAATAGGCCGCGCCAGCGCCTCCTATGGGTTAACAGTTTGATAAGTCCGCGATGTCAGTGTGCGCCGCGCGCTAACGCGGCGAGTGCTGGAGAGTGGCAAATGCGATTGGTGCGGTTGAGTCTGCTCATCGGATTTTTGACCGCTGCTGGGATTGCAACCGCGGACGCGAGCTCTTGGACACCGGCGAAATTTCCGGGCGAACAAGACCGCGCCGTTCAAGGGTGCGCCGACGATGCGCAGAATCCCGGCGACTGGTTCTGTATAGTCATCCGTTGCGACCGACCTGGCTCGCCGCTGAGCCTCTATGTCTCGGCGCCGGGACCAGATATTCACGGCGACATCAAGCTCATCGTTGACGAACAGAGCTTTTCCGTTTCGCTGCCCGCATCGCTCAAATCGCCGCTTCCGTTGTCGAGCCGTGCCGAAGCACTTCCCTACACCGCCCTCGATGCAATGAAGGGCGGAAGCGCGATCTCGGTTCAGGGATCACATATCCAAACGCCATACAACCGAATCTCGCTGGAGAATTCCCGCAAAGCCATCGAACGCATCGAATGGGCCTGTGAGAGCCCATATCCGAGCCCCACACGCTTCTGGCGGCGGATCGTGCGGCGGTTGCGTTTCATGTGATCGTGCCGACTATTTCTTACGCGCCTCGGCGTAGGGATAGATCATGCTGCCGGTCTTGTGCGTGGCCGGCCACAGGATCACCTGCTTGGTACCGGCGCGGAATTGCTCGAGGTCGTTGGGCACGACGTTCTGAAATTGGGTGAAGACCTGGCGCGACTTCGCCCATTCGCCGTCCTTGCCGAACGCGACGTCCCCGACGACAGTCTTGAACGTGCTGCTGTGGATGTAGGCGGCGAGCTTGTCATCATTGGTGCTCTTGGTCGCTTCCACCGCCTGGGCGAGCACCTGGCCGGCCGCATAGCCGAACGGCACGAAGCCGTAGCCGAGCGGGTCGACGCCCTGGCCCGTGGCCTTGGCCTGGTAGCGACTGAACAGATCGACGACGCCGGGGAACTCGAACGGCGGCGCGCGCACAAAACTTTCGCCGATAACGAGGCCGTTCGCGAGCGAGCCGAGCTGCACCTTTATCGGGGTCACCAGCATGCCGATCATCGCGCCGCCAAACATTTTCGGCATGAGATTGATTTCATTTGCCGCACGAATGATGCCAACCGTGTCCGGCGGATAGGCGGCGACGAACACGATGTCGGCGTTCGCCGCCTGTACGGCGCGCATCACCGGCAGGAAATCGGTCGTCGGCGGCGGATAGGATCGCTCGTAAGCGACATTGAAGCCCGACGCCTTGGCGTTATCGCGCGCGGCGTCGGCGGTGGTTTTGGCGAACTCCGCGTCGGCGGACACGATCGCCACGGTCTGCGGCTTCGGTGACTGCGCCGCCGCGAGCTCGAAGAACCCATCCGAGAACGCGCCCGCTCCCTTTGGTCCGACCGGGACCATGGAGAAGTATTTCGGATAGTTGAAGTGCTGATTGATTCCAATCGCCAGGAAGCTGATCGTGATCTTGTTACTCTGCATGATCACCGGCATCGCAGGGGCGACCATGTTGGTGGCGTATGGCCCGAGTAGCAGGTCGGCCTTGTCGACGGTGATGAGCTTCGTATAGAGCGCCGGCACGGTGCTCGGGTTGCTCTGGTCGTCGTAATAGACGATCTCGACCGGCCGGCCGAGCAGCCCACCCTTGGCGTTGACGTCATCGCGCCAAAACTCCAGCGCCATCAGGATCTGCTTGCCGTTTGCGGCGACGCTGCCGGTGAGCGCCAAGCTCAGGCCGACCTTGATCGGATCGGCGGCCTGCATGGGGGTCGCCGACAGCACTGAGGCAAAAGCCAGCGCGATGAGCGCGTGCCATGCGATGCGCAGACATGAGGTGAATGACACGGAGTCCTCCCTTGCATATTCCAGTCGTCCCGGCCGAGCGCGCACCGCGAGAGCCGTGACCCACGACCACCGGCCGGTGATCAGGGGTCCGCTTTCGCGGGGACGACCGGAGTTCCTGAGCTCATTTTGAACGCGGCACTTCGGGCGGCGTTCACGCCGGGGTCACGTATCAGGATCGGATGTATCGGGGTCGCGTGGCAACTAGCAAAGCGTCACAGAGGATTTGATTAACGTACTAAGACGTCTTGCCTTTTTTCAGCGGGTCGAGATTGATCGGGGGGCTCGGGCTCGTCTCGCGGCAGCGGCTGGTGCAATCTGGCTGCCAATGTGCCGGCGCAAGCAGCTCGTATGCGCCGTGGCGCAGACATGCGGTTGCGATTATGCTTGTCGCGCTAGCTGACGCATAGGTCCTGGCCGACGCAGCGTGCGCCCGGACGGGCCCGCGTTCGGAGATGCAGCATGAGTGCCCCGCGCTGGATTACGGAGGCAGATGTCGCTCAGTCGATCGACTTGGGCGATGCGCTCGAGGCATTGACGCGCGGCCTGCGTGAAGAGGCGACCGGTTCTGCGCGCAACATGGAGAAAACCGCGGCGCACTGGGGCAAGAGCAGCAATATGCACGCGATCGGCGCCGTTTTCGAAGGCGCCAACGTGTTCGGAACCAAGACCTGGGGCAATACGCCTGAAGGCGGCTCAACTCCGCTTCTCGTCTTGTGGGATGCAGTGAGCGCCAGGCTTTTGGCGATCATCGAGGCACGCGTCCTCGGGCAGTTGCGAACCGCCGCGATGTCGGCGATCGCGACCCAATGGATGAGCGCAGGCGACGCCGATGACTTCGCCGTCATCGGCAGCGGCAAGCAGGCGCTGACGCAGGTCGCGGCGGTGGCAGCGGTGCGGCGGTTGCGGCGCGTCCGCGTCTTTAGTCCAACGCCGGAAAAGCGCAGCGCATTCGCGGAGAAGCTACGAAGCACCTTTCCCGGCATCGAAATCAGAGTGGCGGACGACATAGCGCGTGCGACCGACGGCGCTTCCATCATCACCTTGATCACCCGCGCCCGCGAACCAGTCCTCACGGCGTCCATGGTCGCGCGCGGCGCACACGTGAACGCAGCCGGCGCGATCACCAGGGAGCGCCGGGAATTTTCGCAGGATCTGTTTCCGCGCGCGACGCTCGTGGCGGTGGATACGCTGCCGGGAACCCGTCAGCTCAGCGCCGAGTTTATCGATTGGTATGACGGCAGGTGCGGCGGCGACTGGACGCCTGTGCAGCCGATCTCGACGATCGTCGCGGCAGGCAAGCCGCGTCCAGGGAAAACCGACGTGTCGCTGTTCAAACCGATGGGAATGGGAATTTCCGACGTTGCGCTCGGAATCGAAATCGTCCGACGCGCGGACGCAGGCGGCATCGGCCGCATCATGCCGGATCCCGGATTCGCCGTCCCTCGGATTTCCACCGCTTCGAGACAGGAGTCTGCAGCATGACCCAAGCCATTCTTCGCGACATCAGCGGCGCGGTTGCGCCGCGCTCGCTCGATCTATGGGAGCCGGTCGTCATCACCGGTGAACAAATCGATGCAGAGGTCCAGCGGCTCGCCTCGCTTGCGCGCCCCGCGAATGGGCGACGTGAAGCGATGATTATTCATCCGCGTGCGAGCGCTCCGGGGAGCGGCTTCACCCCCGGCATAGGGGTCGTGCTGAGCGTGCTCAAGCCGGGCGAAGCGACCGCCCCGATACGCCACAATTCCACGCACGTGGACTTCTGCATCCGGGGCTCCGGCTGCGCGGAGATCGGCGGGACGCAGGTGCGCTACGGCAAGTACGACGTCTGGAACACGCCCTCGTTCCGCGCCTACACGCAGCGCAACGATGGCAGCGACCTTCAGGTACGGCTGACCTATTCCAATGCTCCTCTCCTGGAAATGCTCAATATTCATATCGTCGAAGAGAATCCGAACCTTGCGACGGCGCCGGAAGAGGCGAAGGCCGATGAGGACCGCGAGGACCCGCGCCGCAAGAGCCCCTATGGCATGGTACGACTCGAGAACGGCGCGCAGCTGATGCCGTATGAGATGTTGATCAACCCGCCCACGGTCGAGTCCAACGTGCTGCATTGGCCCTGGCCGCAGGTGAAAAATCATCTCGACAAATTGGAGTCGCTCGGAAAAAGTTACATCGGCCGCCGCTTGTATATGATGTACAACCCCATGACCGGACGCACCAACGGCTGTACGCCCTCGTTCTTTGCCACGATCACCATTCGGCCGCCAAAAATCGTCGATCGCCCGCACCGCCACACGTCGGCCGCCATCAACTACTATTTCCACGGGCGTGGGCGCAGCACCGTCGAGGGCAAGGTCTACGAGTGGAAGGCTGGCGATTTGATGCTCTCCGCGCCGGGATGGGGCGTGCACAACCACGCTTCATACGATGAGCCCGTCTACGAGCTCACCGTGCAAGATCAGCCTCTCAACATCTACATGGAGTCGCTGCTCTGGCAGGAAGACCTCAAGCATCCTGCAGCACTGCTGGGCTCCGAGGCCGGTTTTGACACGAACCGCGCTCAAATCGCTGCCGCCGAATAACAGCAATGCCGTCGTGGGACCTTTTGCGGAGGCTGCGTGATGGCGGCCGGTCCGATGTGCCGACCGGGCCATTGCGCAGCGCCGCAATGAACCTTCAAGTCGAGACGAACGGCATCGCCTCGGTCCATCTCACGCTAGCGGTGGTCGATTACGAGCATGTGCGCGAGATCGCGCAAGGGTTGGTTCGCGCCGACGGCATCACCCTCACGCCGCTCATCTTTCCCTCGATCGAGGAGATCACCTTTCGCTTCACCAAGAACCTCGAATGGGACGTGTCTGAACTGTCGTTCGGAAAGTATGTTTCGCTCACCTCGCAGGGCACCGCGCCGATGGTTGCGATCCCGGTGTTTCCCTCGCGCGTGCATCGGCATTCCGCGATCTACGTGCGCGCCGATCGCGGCATCAAGGCCGCCAAAGACCTCGAGGGCTGCGCGGTGGGCATTCCCGAATGGGCGCAGACCGCCGGCATCTACGTGCGGGGATTTTTGGCGGAAGAGTATGGAGTGGACTTGAGCAAAATTCGCTGGCTGCAGGCCGGCGTCAACGATCCTGGCCGCACCGAGAAGGTCGCGCTGAAGCTGCCCGCAGGCATCCGCTACGAGACACGGCCGGATACCAGCCTCTCGGCCATGCTCGCGAGCGGCGAGATCGATGCAGTCATCTCCGCCCGCGCGCCCGAGGCGCCGAATGGTCGCGTCGTCCGCTTATTCGCGGACTATCGCGCCGAGGAGGCGCGCTTCTTCAAGAACACCGGCATTTTCCCGATCATGCATTTGATCGCGATACGGCGACCCGTACTCGAACAGCATCCCTGGATCGCGATGAATCTGTTCAAGATGTTCGACGAGGCCAAGCGCCGCTGCCTCAACCGGCTGCGCGACTTCACCTGCGCGCGCATACCTCTGCCCTGGGCGGCGGCGATCGCCGAGGAGATCGCGGCCGGCTACGGGCCAGATCCCTATCCTTATGGGATCGAGGAGAGCCGCCCGACCATCGAGGCATTTTGCCGTTACGCGCACGATCAGGGCGTGACCCACCGCCGGATGACGGTGGAGGATCTCTTTCCGCGCGAGGTGCGCACGATGGCGAGGGTTTGAATCGTCGAGCAGTGAGCTGCTGGCTACTATTGAAAGAGGAGGACGTCATGCCGACGAGCGTCAAGCAGATGATGGAAGCTGCCAATGCCGAGGTGCCGCGGATCACGGTGGCGCAAGCGCGCGAGATGATCGCCAAAGGCAACACGCTGGTGGTCGACGTGCGCGACGCCCCTGAAGTCGAGAAGAGCGGCAAAGTTGTCGGCGCGGTCAATGTCTCGCGCGGCATGCTGGAGTTTCGCGCCGATCCCGAATCGCCTTACCACGACAAGAATTTTGCGAAGGATAAAACCGTCATCGTGTATTGCGCCTCTGGCGGGCGCTCGGCCTTGAGCGGCAAGGTGCTCAAGGACATGGGCTCCGCGCAGGTCTACAATCTCGGCGCCTTCAAGGATTGGGCCGACGCGGGTGGCGTCATCGACAAGCCGAGCGAGTAGGTTCGGTAGACGCGTCAAATGACTGATCGGCTGAACGGTATCCATGCGCTCATCACTGGCGCTGCAAGCGGCATTGGCGCGGCCTGCGCTCGACGCATGGCAGGCGAGGGCGCGCAATTGTTGCTGGCCGACGTCAATGGCGAGGGCGCAAAGCGGCTTGCGAACGAGCTTGCACAGGCTTCAATCCAAGCGGACGTTACCCGTGCGGCGGACATCAAGCGGATGGTCGATGCTGCCTACGACCGCTGGGGCCGGCTCGACGTGCTGTTCAACAATGCGGGGATTGCCGAAATCCGTCCCCTGTTCGAGCTCAGCGAGGGCGACTGGGACCGCATGCTCGCCGTCAATCTCCGCGCAGTCTTTTTTGTACTGCAGGCCGCTGCCAAGCGCATGCGCGAGCAGACGCCGATTGCAGGTTCGGAGCTACGCGGAAAATTGATCCAGACCGCATCGATCGCGGCCTATCGCGGCGGTCTCGCCAACATGCCCCACTACGCCGCCAGCAAAGCGGGTGTCGTCAGCGTGACGCGCACGGCGGCGCAGGTGCTCGCCCCGTATAGGATCACGTCGAATTGCATCTGCCCCGGGGCGGTTGATACGCCGATGTGGCGAAAGATCGACGCCGAATGGACCAAGCTCGAAGGCTGGCAAGTCGGCGAAGCTTGGAGGCGGCGAACCTCGCTCATCCCGCTCGGCCGGCCGGAAACGGCCGAGGACGTGGCCGGCGTGGTGAGTTTTCTCGCCAGCCGCGATTCCGACTACATGACGGGCCAGGCGGTCAACGTCGACGGCGGCCTCGTCATGGGCAACTGAGCGAGACCGAGTCCGTGGCGCTACGGATGATCCCAGTTACGGCGCCCGTGAAAATGCTTTAGCGCGCGCGAAGGAGATCGGGGACCCACAGCAGGATGAATTCGTTGTCGTCCTGCACGTTCGGTTTGCGGCCAGCCGAGTAGGGCAGATTGTTGTCGTTCGCGACGACGATGTGCTCGCCGTCCACCACGTCGACGTTCTCGATAGTGACGAACGGGAACTTGAATATGCCATCCTTTGTACCCCGCTTGGCGGCGCCGTTGGGGTCCTTGATATTCAACAGGTCCACGTATCCGATCTTCTTCACGAACCCGTCCGCGTCGGTGTCCTTCAGGCTGATTTTGTAGACACGCTTGAACTTGGCTGGAGTGGGATAGCAATCGGGCCGAAGCGCCCCGCTGCAAACATCCTCAGGCAGCCCTTCGAGCGTGTCACGCTCGATAATGAGCCCCGTATCAGCATCGATCATGTTGAAGTCACCGATATTGTTGCCATTCTCTTCAACGCGGTACTTGAAGGAGCGGCCGGTCCAGTCCTCCTTTGCAACGTCGAATTCGAGAATGCGCAGATATTCGCGGCCGTCTTTATCCGTCTCCCATTTTTTCTCCGCCTCGATCCAGAGCGGCCCTTCGAGCAACGGGTAGAGGAACTTGCCGTCCTTTGATGCGGCCATGCCCTCGAAGCCGCGGGAGCGGCGCACGGGCGTGGAGAACGCGCCCGGCACGGCGGGCGTATTTACGGCATAGTGGTCGGGCGAGCGCAGCGGCCTGCCCTCGAGCTTGGTCTCGTAGAGTGCCAGCACTTTTCCGGTGCGGTCCGTGCGCACGACGTAGGGACCAAATTCGTCACCGAACCAGACCGAATCACCGATGAACTGCATCGATTCGATATCCAAGTCCGCGCCGGTCAGGTAGCGCTTCTCCGTGCCTTCGTTGACGATGAGGAACGGAATTTTGCGATCGGGATCGCGCAGGAACACGGTCTCGAGGTGCTGGACAGTACCCGCCTTCCAGTCAGGCTTGATGTGGTGAAACATCAGCAGCGCATCGGCGCTGTCCTTTTTCGCGCCGAAGCCATTGTCGGTCATGACCCAAAGGCTGCCGTCCTGCATCGCCTTGATGCCGGAGAATCCCTGTAGGGGCTGGCCCTTGAACGGCGTCGAGACCCCGGTCGGGTGGGAGGCGGACTTGTCCGAGATGTACGACGTTCCCGGAATCGTTCCGACCGCATCGATGCGCCGCCAGTCGGGACTCGTGTATTTGCCCGAGACGGCGAACGCCGCGGGCGCGTCCTTGGGCGGGGGCAGCGCGATCGCTTGGGCCGGCAGATACGCGTGCCCCACGAGCTCGGCCGGGAATTGCTGTTGGGCCGAGGCGCCGAGTGGAACCGCGAGCGCAGGCAAGAATGATACGAAGAGCAACCATGGACGCATGGCGTTCCTCCCTTTGAACGATCTGGCGAGCAAGCTGACCTCGTCGAGGATCGGGCGGACCGCAGACGAGGCCAGATCTCGCGGATTCGCCGCGCGCATCTGACTTAGTCCGGCTTGGCGCCGGAGAAGCGGACCACTTTGGCCCATTTCTCGGTTTCGTCGGCCACGAGCTTGCCGTACTCTCGAGGCGAGCTCGAAAGCGTCGTGCCGCCCAAGTCGGCGAGCCGCGCCTTGATGTCGGGATCGGCGAGCGCTGCGTTGATTTCCGTGTTGAGCTTATCGATGATTGCGGCGGGCGTATTTTTGGGCGCGCCGATGCCGTTCCATCCGCTTGCCTCGTAGCCTGGCACGAATTCGCCTACGGTCGGTATATCCGGCAGCGCCTCCGAGCGCGCCGTCGTGGTCACCGCAAGCGCGCGCAGCTTGCCGGTCCGGATGAGCTCGATCGACGGAGGGAGCGGTCCGAACATCACCTGCACCTGTCCGCTGATCAGGTCGGTGAGCGCGGGCGCTGCTCCCCTGTAGGGAACGTGAACCATATTGACGCCTGTCATCATCTTGAACAACTCGCCCGAGAGATGCTGCGTGCTTCCGGTGCTGGTCGATGCAAACGCGATCTTTCCGGGATTGGCCTTGGCGTAGGCGATGAACTCCGGAACGGTCTTGGCCGGAAAGGCTGGGTTGACCTCCATGAGGTTGGGAAATCGAATGATGCCGGCAACCGGCGCGATGTCCGTTATGAAATCGAATTTAAGCTTCTCGTAGAGTGTTGCATTGACGGCGTTCACCGCGCCGCCCAGGACCAGCGTGTAGCCGTCGGGCGGGGCACGAACCACCGCTTCGGTCGCCAGATTAGTGCCGGCGCCGGGTCGGTTCTCGACGATGAAGGGCTGGGCGAGCCGCTCCGACAGCCATTGCGCGATAAGGCGAGCGGTGATGTCGAAGGCGCCACCGGCGGCGAAACCGACCATGATGCGCACCGGCCGGCTCGGATAGGCCTGCGCGCTTGCGGGCCGCCCAGCGACCGGCAGCACGGCCGCAGTCGCGAACAGGCACAAGAATTTTCGACGGGGAAGTTTCACGGCATTCGCCCGATATCTCGCGGAATCGCCCGACATCACGCGGAATACGCAAACATCGGTGCGCGGCCCGCAGCCACTCCGCAGTCAAACTATACCGGTGAACATGCCATACGGAAGGCAGGTTTTGCCAACAGATACTGTCGAAGCAAGCGGCCAGAACTACTCCGCGACCTGCAGCCGAGAAGCTAGTGGATCCGTCGCAGGCGGGGAGCCAACGAAGACGGATTTCGTTGCCCGGCCGGCCACCAATTCCGATGCGGCTCGTTGTTTTGCCAGTGCGAGCGGGGCGACTGATGCAGGACCCAGACAAGGACGCGGAAAAGTGCGGCATGGCTTGGGCGGGCGGCTTGCCGAGGAGCGCGGATCATGTAGCCTGCAATCCAACGCAGAACAAAATCCTGGCCGATAGCCGGTCCCACTACATCGCAGGCTTGACCGCCGGCGCGACCAAGGGGTGAGCGATGGCTGAGGTAGCGTTGCGCAACGTGGTGAAGCGCTTCGACGAGGTCGAGGCGGTGCGCAATATCAGCCTTGACATTCCTGACAACGAATTCGTCGTCCTTGTGGGACCCTCCGGCTGCGGAAAGAGCACGACGCTGCGTATGATTGCGGGGCTCGAAGAGGTCTCCGCCGGCGAGATCCTCATCGGCGGCGACGTCGTCAATGACGTGCCACCCAAGGATCGTGACATCGCCATGGTGTTCCAAAATTATGCGCTTTATCCGCATATGACGGTATTCGAAAACATGTCGTTCGGCTTGCGACTGCGGCGAAGACCGAAGGCGGAGATCCGCACACGCGTGGAGCACGCGGCTAAAATCCTCGACATCACCGAGCTTCTGGATCGGCGGCCAAAACAGTTATCCGGCGGCCAGCGGCAGCGAGTTGCGATGGGCCGTGCCATCGTGCGTAATCCGAAAGTATTTCTGTTCGACGAGCCACTGAGCAATCTGGACGCGAAGCTGCGCGTGCAGATGCGAACCGAGATCAAGCGCGTGCACCAGAAGGTGAAGACGACCACGATCTATGTCACCCATGACCAGGTCGAGGCGATGACGCTTGCCGATCGCGTCGTGGTGATGAATGGCGGCCGCATCGAGCAGATCGGCCGGCCGCAGGACCTCTATCATCGGCCGAAAACCCGCTTCGTCGCCGGTTTCATCGGCTCGCCCGCCATGAACTTTTTGGCCGCGCGTCTGCAGCCGAACGGCGAGGGGCTATCGCTGCGGCTTTCCCCGGAATTGGCATTTCCCGTACCGGCTGCTCATGCCGCTCGTTATCGACCATTCCTCGGCAAGGATGTGATCTTCGGCCTGCGGCCTGAGCACATTACCGAGCCGCGCGGAGAAGAACGCGACCCGCGTTGCGAGTTCAGCATGACCGTGGATGTGGTCGAGCCGATGGGCATGGAGACGATGGTCTTCTTCACGGTGCACGGAAAAGAGGTGTGTGCGCGCGTAGAGCCGACCGCCGCTGCCGCGCCCGGACAGCCGATGCGGCTTTACGCCAATCTCAACCACATGCATCTGATCGATCCCGCGACCGAGTTGCTGCTGTGAGATGCGGGAGGAAGCCTCGCGTCAATGGCTTCGCCGCCGGCAACGCAAGCCACAAACGGCGTGATCAAAAAACAAGCAAATGAGTCCGGCCTTTGGCTATCCCGCTAAGGACCACGCTTTGGCGTGGCGGCCGGAAATGCGCATCTGAGCACCATCGTAATCGGCGGTGGCTTAATCGAGCATGAACGCTTCTTGCTGCTGCGCACAAAAGTTGACCGAGGCGAATGCCGCTGCCGACGAATGAGGTGTGCGTTGCGCCCGAACGGGATCGTCCGCGGGCCCGCTCGGATCAGGACGGAGGCACTCCCTGGACGGCATAGGCGCGGATCTTGGTGGATTTCTCGCGCAGCGGAATGATGGCCTGATATGCCGGCGAATTCCACCACGCCTTGACGTCGTCCATGTTGTCGAACGCGAGCACCACTAGGCTTCCGGCCGGAGGCGTCGAGCTATCGAGCGCCACCGGATTGGCACGGGCCAGCGTGCGCACCTTGTAGGGCGCGAGCGTGCCTGGAAGCGCTGCCAAATACTGCTTGAACGTATCGGCATCGGTCACCTGCACCTCCTCGGCGATGACATAAGCAGGAGGCGCCGCCGTTTGTGCGTGCAGGAACGTTCCGCCGATGACGCCGACAACCGTCGAGGCAACGGCAACGACGGCGAGCTGTGATTTCACGTTCATCTTAGTGCTCCTGAGCTGCTTGTCGCGCAGTCACGTTAACATGCAAAAAACGAGGCTAACAATCCCACAAGATCGGCGGCCGAGGAGCTAATCGCATAAGCTATTCGTTTGCGGCAGTGCATGAGTCCATTCGTGCAGCGTAAGCCGAGCCGACGAGACCGACATGCCGAGCTGGTCAGGACCGTTTGATGGAGAAGCTCTTCACGTAATCATCGGGTTTGGACGGATCGAACGTCTTGCCCATGACCGCGAATGTTTTGGAGGCGCTGGCGGGCGGGATCAGGCCCATCTCACGCATCAGCTTGGCGGTATCGGTCGCAAGGAAAATCTGCTCGGCGATCGTCTGGTAGTCCACCTCGCCCTTGATCTGGCCCCAGCGCTTCATTTGCGTCAACATCCAGACGGCGAAGGACTGCCAGGGGAATGGATCGAAATCGACACGCTTGGGGTCCTTGCGAATGCCCCCGAGGCCATCCGCATAGGTGCCGGTGAGCGCCTGTTCCACGACGATCGGCGGCTGGTTGAGGTAATTGGCCGGCGCGATCATCTCGGCAATCGCCTTGCGATTCTCTGTCTTCGATGCAAACGCAGTCGCGTCCATGATCGCACGCACGAGCGCGGCATAGCTGTTGGGCATCTGCGTCATGAACTCCCTGCTGGCTGTGAAGCTGCAACAGGGATGGCCATCCCAGATCTCTTTCGACAGGATATGCAGAAAGCCGACCCCGTCGTGGATCGCGCGTTGGCAAATGCTGTCGGGCGCCAGGAATCCGTCGATATTGTCTGCGCGCAGATTCGCCACCATCTCGGGCGGCGGCACGACCCGCAGCTGTACATCCGCCTCAGGATCGAGACCGTGCTCGGCGAGGTAGTAGCGCAACAGATAGTTGTGCATCGAGTAGTCAAAGGGAATCGCAAATTTAAAACCCTTCCACTGCTTGGGATCGCGTTTGTCCTTGTGCTTGAGGGCAAGCGTGATGCCCTGGCCGTTGATGTTCTCGATTGCCGGGACGGCAAAGGGGATCGCCTGTGAGCCGAGACCGAGAGATATCGCGAGCGGCATCGGCGAGAGCATGTGGGCCGCGTCGTATTCCCTGTTGATGGTCTTGTCGCGCACGACGGCCCAACCGGCGGTCTTGACGACCTCGACGTTGAGACCTTGCTTGGAATAAAAGCCCATTGGGTGCGCCACGATGATCGGCGTGGCGCAGGTGATGGGGATGAACCCGACCTTGAGGTCTTTCTTCTCCGGCGCTCCCGTACCCTGTGCGAACACCTCGGTTGCGGTCTTCAGCGGGAAAAATTGCGACAGCGCGGCGAGCGCCGTCGCGCCCCCGACGGTTTTCAGGAACGCGCGGCGCACCGCATCTCTCGGGAAGGTGGAGCGCATCACCGCCGCGGCGACGATCCGCTCGTAGCGTGCGGATTCGGCCGTCTCGCTCCGGCGCGCTTGCACCTGCGCATCCTCCGGCTGGCTTGCGTGCATCCCGCAGGGGCAGCGCATATCGCGCGGGCGATGATCGGGATCGGATTGCTTGAAGCTGCGCATCATGCTCGCCTCGCAATGGGATCTCGCTGCTTGCTCGGTGCAAGCGGATGGCGCGTAAATCCGGGAAAGTGCCGGCGTGCGCCGGCACTTGTTTCGTATGCCGGTTAGGCGGCGACGCCGGGCGGCGACGACGTCTTGTAGGGCAAGCCCGCTTCGATCGGCAAAGAGGGATCGCGCGACCACTCGTTCCACGACCCGAAATAGAGTGTGACGTTATCGACGCCCGCCTCTTTGAGGGCGACCAGCGTGTTCGACGCGCGCGCCCCCTTGAAGCAATAGAGCACCACCGGGGTTGACGGCGTGATGCCGACGGTCGCGCATTCGGCGAGGATTTCCTCGCGCGACTTGAACATCGGGCCGCTCGGGGTCGGCTTCATCATGCGGTACCATTCGAGCCAGACCGCGCCCGGGATGCGTCCCTTGCGCGGGCAAAAGTCCTTGCCATAGGGCGACGACGAATCGCCGATCCACTCGTCGACGTCGCGGGTGTCGAGCTTGACGATGTTCGGGTCGGCGACCGCGGCTTTCATGTTCGCGAGATCGACCAAGATGCCGGCTGCGCCCGGGTCGATCGGGAACGCTTTCGGCGCGGGCTTCGGCATCGCCGTTGTGGTGGGCAGGCCGGCCGCGGTCCAGGCGACATAGCCGCCGTGCAGGATCTTCACCTTCGGATAGCCGAGATAGCGCAACAAGACATATCCGCGGCACGATTGGCCGAATCCAGTGTTCATTGACTGCTCGTAGACGACCGCGGTCTCTTTGCCGGACAGCCCGGCGGTGCCGAATATGCCCGCGAACTTGTCGCGCATCGTGGCGACGCCTTCAGGCGTGGAGGTTGCGAGGTAAGTGAAGATGTCGTGGATATTGACGGCGTCATGGAGGTGGCCGGCGGCATAGGTCGCCGGGTCGCGGGTGTCGATCAAGACGATCGGCTCGCTCTTGATCATGGCGGAAAGCTCGGCAGGGGTAACGAGGACTTTCTCACTCATCAGATCGCTCCTAGGCTCGTGTCGAACGCTGTCCCGGCGTGGGTTGCGGCGGGCAAGGAGGCCAGCCGTGGTGAGTGCGACCCTCTAGTGCGCCATATCGGCGAGCATTTTCTTGAGGTGCCTGATGGCGGGGGTGACGATTGCGACGAAGTAGGATTCGCGCAGCCGACGCTGCGCGGTGGCGGTCGCGACGTAACCGCGGGCGCCGCAATGGAGCATCCCGGCATGCGCTGCGGCCACGGCCGTTTCACTGATTGCGAGCCGAGCTTCGATCACGGCGCGCCAGTAGGCTTGGTCGCTCTCGAATGGGGTGGCAGCGAGGCGTTCCACGCCCGCTTCAATCGTGCCCAGATCTTCGGCGAGGTGTTCCGGCTGAACGTCGAGATATTTGTTCACGTGGCCGAGCTGGCCCTTGACGTTGTTCATCAGCGAGATGCAGCCGCGGATGAGGCCGACGCCCATGCCCGCCTGCAGCAGGACGAAGCCCGCGCGGATACGCTTGATGAATACGTCGCTCGGGTCTGCGAGCACGCAGCCATCGGGGATGAACGCCTCGCGCATCTGCACCGCGAAGGTGCGGGTGCCGTCGAGCGCCACGAATTGCGTGTTGCCGGAGAGTTCGACGCCCTGCGTGGCACAGGGCACGATCGCCATCACATAGCGCTTCGGCGCATCCTCCGTTTCGAACACGGCGCCGAAATAATGGTCCTCGCCCAGATTGGAGACATAAGGCAATGCCCCGCGCACCACGTAGCCGCCCGCGACCCGCTTACCCTTGAGGCGGATTTGCTCGATGCCGAAGAACGTTTTCATCGGATTCGACAACGCAGTGCCGCCGAGCGCCTCGCCGGCGGCGACGCGGCGGCCCAAGCTCGCTTTGAGCGCCTCGTTGTCGGAGGCGAAGATGTACCAGCCGAGCGCGTTCTGGCACCACATACAGAAC
>Ga0137358_10000335_pt1 | contig 20545 bp, 29 predicted proteins | sample Mad1_20_16metaG_FD_105551 | JGI IMG/M metagenome (GOLD analysis project Ga0137358, IMG submission 105551) | Vadose zone soil microbial communities from Angelo Coast Range Reserve, California, USA - Mad1_20_16 metaG | ecosystem: Environmental > Terrestrial > Soil > Vadose zone | place: USA... | reverse complement strand
CCGGCATGGCATCGGCTATGCAAGAATACTTCTCCACTCTTGCCACATTCAGAACAACTGCATTCAATGTGGCTCATGCGGATTCCTTTCTATGGCTTAGACTATCGTCCTCACCCTCCTTCAGTTGCGTCATAATCATGAATCCACCTTGGGTAATAGTCGTATCATGACCACAACTGTAGCACTGCCCGCTTTCATATAACACATTGGGATCAGTAAGTGTGCACCTAGCCCCACAATATGAGCAGGTAAACTTGAAGTGTATAACTGCCCCCGGATACCTCTGAAGAGTTTCATCCGCCAGTTTCATTAATTCTTCCCGGGGAAGGTCTTTGGGAGTACGTATGGAATCAGTCATGACTTGTCTCCGGCGATTAGATTCTGTAGCAGCACTCCAATAACAGCTACCACCATAATCAGACACCAGATTTCAATCGGAGTCATCGAACCTCCTTTTTTGTGTGACGTATATAGATTAGTCTAGCCAAATCGTAAGCCTCTACGGCAGTCTCTATAGTTTTATTGTCCACGAACAACTCCTGACGGATCGCCAAGTCTCTTAGAAACTGGCAAGCCATGCCCGGAGTAGTTTCCCAGAATACAGCAGGTCGTGGGTTAGGCATGGGACACCTTCTCAGCTTTCATATGAGCCCAGGGCTGGGCCCTGAATGTATCGATAAACTTCTTCCAGTCGCCGTCATTGACAATTTCACTCAACTGGGCTTCATGATCATTCATGCGGGCCAGCATCTTAGTTAATAAGCGGATTTTCTCCAATACTTCTACTACTGGCATAGCATGGATCTCCACGTGATACCAATGCTTCTCATCTTCAGAATTGAATGCTTGATCGTCTTTATAGTAACGGAAGCGGTAGTCAAAGTCGTAGCCATCTGGATCCCGTGGTTTACCACTCATACTTTTAGTGGGATCCTCTGGGCGTTGTAGACAGCCCATAAAGTCCAGCTCTTTATTGAGTGGGGTATACCAGATGGCAATAGTGCGGGCTTCATCCAAGATGATCACTGGCGTCTCCTTAGCGGCGCTACGCGCCTTATACCATAATCAGGAATTGTAAACGGATCTGGAATATCAGGAATCTCTTCAGGAAGCAAGATGGGACCACCCGGATAGGCGCGTACGTTGCCTATAACCTTTCATTGAAATGAACTTCAACAGATGATCCCACCAAATCTCTAGCGGTGGAGCAGTAGGGAATCGCGCCGTTCAAACTCGCGATCAATAGCAGACAGTTCTTCTATTTTCTGGTCGTTCAGGGGCCCGTCCTGGAGGAAAATATCTGCGGCTGCTTGTAGCAACTCGCCTTCAGTCCAGTTAGTTAAGTTAATTGTCGACGGTTTGTTAGTGTGGTGCTTCACACGGTTCTCCTTTGGTTGGTTTAGTTAGTTGTTGACGAGCGGGGATAGCGGATAGACGAGAGTGTGCGGTGATCTACTGTTCTTTCTTGAACCAAGATGCAAAACCATGGGGTTTAATGCCAGAAACAATTAAAGCGTAGTCTACAGACAACACTGCTAGATAAACGAGATTAAACCACTTCCCCTCAGGCCATAACCAGAACATAAACTTTGCCATTACCCAGATAAGAAATAGGCAGAAGGAAATGCTGATCGCTTTTGATACCACCTTTGCCAGTACCATAGTAATCTCCAACACGCTTGCGGCACCGGAGCACTACCAAGGTGAGTTGATAGTGGTAGGTGCCGCTTCCCGAAGTAGATCGGCAGGCCAAGGCGTGTGGCCTGTGTCGCGACAGTCCTCAAGCTTGGGGATGTTGTTTGTTAATGGAAACTGTCTCTACCCGTTCAATCTCAGCAACAGACATCAAAGTACTTTGTAGGGTTTCCAAAATAGCCCAGGACTCCATCACATTGCAGTGATGTTTGACAGTCAGGAGATCGACTATTTCTTTGGCAACCAGGACAATCTTCTTCTGCCGCTCAGGAGTGATCTCTAGCACAGCGAAGCGATTCTTTGAGGGATCTTACTTCCATGGATTCCTCCGTCTGTAGTCTGGTCTCTCCGGAGGGGGATGGCCCACAACCCATAATGCTGCTACCAGAGTAGCAACCGCTACCAGCAAAGCTCCAATAGTTCCCATTTCATACCTCCTATGCAGCCAGTTGTTGGGAGCACTCTGAGCAAGTTGTCCAGAGGGCATCTTTGTCCTCGCACCGGCAACACACATCTATGCGGCATTCAGTGCAACGGTGATAATGGTTCTGATTCTTGAAGCCCAGTGCCATCCACTCCAAGTTGGCCCAGGCCTGCAGTACTGAAAGCATAATCATTCCTGTTCTGGGGGAGGACAGGGGGAGGACTTGTTTTATCTACCGCAGCTTACCTCCAGCACATGCCCGGTTGGATTTCCCAGCACAGTGGGATCCGCTCCGTTGGTGCAGTAGATGCCGACATTTGCCGGCCCGAACCTTAACACACGGTAGATGTTTCTGGGACCTTCTGCTATGGCAATACCAGCCAGTAGCAGCAATACAAGAAACAGTTTCATTAGTAACCCCTTTGTTTTCATATTGTAGCAATAGGCATAGGCCTGTTGTTTCAGAGTTGTTTCAGGGTCACTTGCCGGGTTGACATCCCCTGGTACGGCACAGTGGCATGGGGTCAGTGCCGTCGGCAGCAGCCGTGGGTGGAAGATACGTCCCTACAATCATCAGCAGCAGCATGACAATTGTGAAGAACACAATCCGCAATTTGAGAGCGAATGGGAGTACTTCCCATGGTTTCATTGAACCCTCTTTTCATTCTGTTTTTTGGAATGGACTGCTTTGGTTGGATAGGTTAAAGTGGACTGCTCGCGATTGCTGGCAATCTTCTCTAACCTATTGATACTATTATACTAAACTATGTAGGTTGAGTCAAATTTTGGGATAGTAGGCTAGTAGCTGGAAAGTGGTAGTCTAGACACAAAAATACCCTACTAGGCGGTTAAACCTAGTAGGGTGATTGAGTTACGGGTTATGCAGTTGCTTCAGTAGCAACTACATCTTCATGGGCTTTCTTGACTTCGAGCTTACGGTTGGAAATTTGTACCGTAGCATCGGACATGGCTTGCTTGATGTCGGATGCGCTCATTTCGACCATTGCTTCTACCAAGATGCTGGTAAGCAACTTGATGGCACGGTTCGAGGAAACACTCTTGTTTGTGATAAAGCTTCGGAATCCCTTGACCACTCCCACTTGTTTCTTGGTAATGGTCTCAGCATCCCACTTGCGACCGCCGGGTTGGGCTTCCCTGCTACTGGCAACCAGCTTATCGACGTTGGCCACAAACTTTCTGGCCCATGTCTCACAAGTCAAGGAATCAGTGCTTTCAGGGATTCCGCCACTTGCGCCAATTGCTTCGTCAACGGCTGGTTTTAGTTCGCCATTGACGGTATCAAAGCAGCCCTCAGCGCCCCAGATGCGGGACAGGGCCACTTTGACTACCTTGTTACGGGCAAACTTGAGGTTAAATGCCTGAGACAAGGCAATGTAGCTGTAGCAGGTTGAGAGTGACTTACGAAGGGTTTTCTGGACACAGTCTGCCAGAAATTTCCCAAAGTTCTCTCCCAGCAATTCCCGGATAGAGACCAGTGTGGTTCCTATCTCAATGCGGGATTGTGCTTCAGAAGCAAATTCACTCAAGAGATTATCGTAGAGACTCTTAAGCTTTTTGCTGGTATCAGGAGCCAGATTCTCAGCAAAGGTCCCGATGACTTGGGACGGAGTGAATATCTGGACTACTTTGTCTTTCGCTTCTTTGGCAGCCACTTTTAAAGCTTCGGATGGCTTGGTTGCTGGGCTCATTTCCAGAGTCTTAGCAGCCATGGCCTCACCGATTGCTTGTTTCATTGTTTTCGCCATTGTAGTGCTCCGAATTGAATTTATGCCCGCTATCGTTTGGCTAGTCCGGTAACTTGCATTGGATTGCAAGTCTAGGGTGTCACACCCTAAGTCTAGGATCACGCGGATCTAACCCGCCTTGGAACGGTACGCCACTCAGGCCACTTGCTAACCGTTCGCTAATCTTCGACTACAGTATTAATCTACTCTTCTGTAATCAGTATGTCAAATTCAGAGAGCCAATAACTGCAATCGAATCATATAATTAGAATTATTTTCAAACTACCAATTATCCACAACTATGCAAAGACTTGCACTCGTAAGTCATTGATAATCAATTTCTAAGCTATTGATTACAAATGACTTTAAATTCCAATTATTGGAATCAAATTGAGATGCTTGTCACTCCCTGCTATGCTAGTTTTGAACCGGATAAATGCTTGGGTAATCTACTCACATTACGCTCACAGAGGGCTAAGCCGTTCTCTTATGATGAGTTTACGCGTTCTGATCAACTCTATGCTGAATTCTGCAACCGTCCTCAGCACCGTGATCGGTTAACTCAACGTTTGCGTGCTGCTTTGCGTGCAGCAGCGAATCGAGTAGCGCGTCATGGTAACCCACCCGGATACAATGCCCGTCTAGCCTACCGCATGCATAAGCGCAGACGCGCTAAAGCGCTTGCACTGGCAATCTACGGTGATCCCATGGCCAAGTCGCCCGAGGACGCCGTCTAGTTGTATCCCACTCATCCCAGGGAGGTTCCCAGTACCAGAGCCGAGCCCCCATACACTCGCGTCGCCCTACGCCTTTGCCGGGTTGCCCCCGACTAGTCTCAGAATTCTGTGGCATATTTTCCGTATACTTGGTATAACGATCCTTAATTCTGGATCAGTGGTTCAGCAATTGATTGTTGTTGATTTAGAAGGGGAAGTAGTCCCAGCTGGGGTTCGGGTCCCGCTCGCTTCTTGTCCAGCTTAGCATATCTGTCAATAGGGGGAATAGGGGAGAAGTGGCAGATCTAATCCATGTCATATGCTTTAGAGCTTCAGAGGAACTAAGAGCAGAACTCTGGGAATTAGCAGATCATAACCGTAGAAAGCTTAGCGATGTAGTGAGACTCCTACTGGAATGGGCTCTGGAGAAAAAGAAAAGAGACTCTGCCCATGGCTAAGTATAACCTTACCCGTATCTCCCCCAAGGGCTTCCTCCATTCCCAGGCCTTCCTAGAGATCCGGGATTCCCTGGCATGGTCTTTATCAGCCCTAGACCACGAAACCATGTGCACGGATAATTCCTTCTCAGCAGGCCAGTCCACTAACATCATCTTCGGTGCAGAACTACTGCCACCCACCACTATCCTTCCCTCTAATTCCATAGTCTATAATTTAGAACAACCCACTCATCCCTCCATTGACAACGTACAAAAAATAGTCAAGCAATCGTCTTGCCGCGTCTGGGATTACAACTCCCACAACGTAGAGCAATGGCAATCCCATGGAATCCCAGCCCAACACCTTCCCATTGGCTATACCCCTAATCTTACTCGGATTCCCAAAGCCCCAATCCAAGACATTGATTGCCTATTCTATGGCTGGCTTACTCCTCGCCGGTCAAAGATGATCCAAGAACTACGTGCTACTGGCCTCAACGTAGTCGCCACAGATTCCTGCTATGGAGGTGGCCGTGATCAGCTTATCTCCCGATCTAAGCTGGTACTCAACATCAACCACGACGGTCGTGATCTCTTCAATATTGCCAGGGTAAGCTTCCTATTAGCTAACTCCAAGTGTGTAGTCAGTGAGCAATCCTCTGACATGAATGACTATGCCTGGCTGCTAGAAACGATTCGTTGGTGTTCTCTGTTAGAAATGGTAGATGCTTGCATGGATTTGGTCTCTGATAATCCCATAGTGACTCGTGAGAACCTAGAGCAGTCTGCCCTATACTCCATCTCTCGTATGGATTTCACTGAATCAGTAGAAGCTGTATTGGATACAGCTAATACTTTCTTTCCTGCTCCCCAGACTCCTATACTAATCCGTTCCCGCTACGAGCTGGGCTGTCGCGAGGGCGACATGGTTGACTTCCTGCCCTGGCTACGAGAACATGCCAAGGGACAGATCTTAGAGATTGGCACCCGGGATGGAGCCTCAACTAGTGCATTCCTATTGGGCCTAGAAGAAAACGATCCTACTGGCCGGCTGACTTCGATTGATATTGACGACTGCTCTGGTCTTTGGACTCATCCCCAGTGGACCTTCCACCGTTCCAATTCTCTGACCACTCACTTCCCAGACTCTTCTTTCGATATAGCCCTCATTGACGGAGACCATAAACGGGATGCCTATATTGGCGATCTCTACAATTGCTATCACTGGGTCCGCCCTGGTGGGTTAATCATAACCCACGACATCCGCCCCGAGCGTGGCCATGAATTCTACTCAGTTGGTATCAAGGAAGAGTTCTATAAGTTCTGTTCCTCCCATCCAGATATTACTCACTACGAACTCCCGGGCCGTTATGGTATGGGCGTCATGAGGAAGCCGGAATGAATATTCTATTCTTATCTCCCGCAATGCGCATGGATTATCAGTGTGATTGCCTCTTTCATGGCTTACGTACACTCTATGGTCCCAGCATTATTGACTCTCCCCGTCTTGATCATATGTACCAAGACTACTCCGGAGATTCATCCCAACTCTACGGCCAGGGCTTCACTCTCTCCCGTTTACTTCCTGAGATCCCGGTTGATCGTTCCAACCTCAAGCAACGCATCATGGACCATGCCTTCGATCTGATCATCTACGGTTCCATCCACCGTGACCAGTCCTACTTCGATCTAGTCTGCCGCACCTACGCTCCTCATGAGATTCTGTTAATCGACGGTGAAGACCAATCTCATCTGATGTACAACCTAACCCGCCACGGAATCTATTTCAAGCGTGAATTAGCCGAGCCCATGGCCAAGATCCATCCCATCCATTTCGCAATTCCAGCTTCAAAGATCTCAACTCAGCGTCAGGTAGCGAAAGACCGAGTCCGGGCGCACTGCGATCCCCGCGACCGTTCTACCTATACTTTCACCACAGAAGCAGACTACTACCACGACTATGCTCGATCTCTGTTTGCCTTCACTATGCGTAAGGGTGGCTGGGATTGTCTACGTCACTATGAGATTATGGCTAACGGCTGTATTCCGTTATTTCTGGATCTTGAGCAATGCCCAGCGACTACTTGTATGCAGCTTCCTAAGGGTGAGCTACTGGAAGCCATGCAATATGCAGATCGCGATGGTCTTTTCTGGGATACTCCAGAGGGACATTCCATATGGCTTTCCCTGCATCGCCGGCTTCATATTAAGTTTGTCTGTCACTCCACCACAGAACGTCTGGCTCAATACGTGATTGAAACACAGCAACGTGCAGCCTCTGAGGTAGCCGCATGAGGCCTCCCATTGACTGGCCTAAGCTTCGCCAGCGTCGTATCTTCCTGGCAGCTCCTCTCTACGGAAATTCACTTCTATTTGGATTTCACCAGTCCGTGCTGAATCTCACTATTTCCTGTCTAAAGTCTGGCATGTCCATTGGCCAGAAATACGTGGGTTGTGATTCCCTGGTCCCGCGCGCCCGCAACCGCCTAGTAGCCCACTTCCTCGATTCCCAAGCCACTGATCTACTATTCGTTGATGCTGATATCTCCTTTACTAGTGAAGACGCACTTTCTCTGATCTCCTGTCCCGAGCCAATTGTCGGAGGAATATATCCCCGTAAACAGCTTGACTGGAACCGCATTGCCGCTGCTGCTAAATCCGGTATACCACCTGATCAGCTGCCTCACTACGGCTTCATCCCAGTCCTGAACTGGTCTACTCCCGGAGATTTCTCCCTTGATTCCTTGATCGAGGTCCGTCATCTAGGTACTGGTTTCTTGCGTATCCATCGAGAAGTCTTTACAACTATGATCACCAAGTTGGGTGATGGCATCACCTACGATCAGTCCTCTGATGAACCCCTGTTCCAGGGCCGTACCGGCTACGACTTCTTTCCCACCGGCCCAGATGTGCGTTATCCCTTGGGTAGTGGTGGTCGACAATACCTTTCCGAGGACTGGGCCTTTTGTGAACTGGCCCGCCAGTGTGGCTTCAAACTTTATGCAGCCCCTTGGATTCGGCTGACCCACTCTGGCCATATGGACTACACTGGGAGTCTGGAAGTGATGGATGCAGCTTATGAAGCTGCATTCGCAGAGGTGAAGTGATGAAGGAGATGTATCGTGAAACGTCTAGAAGCACCTAATTGTCATTGGGGATCTTGTCCCTCATCTGATAAGCGTATGTTTCTTCTTAACGAGAACGACCAATTTTGGTTTTTTGCTCATGGCTGCGGGTGCACCAGAGCTGTTACCAAGCCTTCCCAACGTGCTGCCTCCATGTACCATACCTACGATAATTCAGTTGAGCAGGAACGCAAGCGGCAGCGCTATTTGGAATCGCGTCCTGAGTTTTCATTCTCGTCTAAGTTAGGAGTTAAACAATGACCACTACTACTCGTACCGTGTGTAAGCCTGACCAGCATGACTTCGTGCCAAAGAAGCAGGAAAACTCCAGCCATGGTTCGTCTATTATGACTACCGACATCACCGAAGTTTACTGCCGTAAGTGTGGAACGGTTTGTTTTCTCACCACTCAAGAACCACCTTCTGAATCTCGCATTGTACCTGCACGGCCTATTATTAGTAACTAAAGGAGTATTATTATGCCCCGTCAATGGACCCCTGAAGCCCGTGCTGCACTGGGTGCTAGAATGCGTGAAGTACATGCTGCCCGGAAGGCTGCTAAAAATGGAGAAGTAGCTGCTGCGCTGAATCCTATTGCTACCGATGTTCTTCCACCAGTAATTGCTGACAAGAAAGTAGCTAAGCCCAAGATTGTTTCCAAGCCTATTCCAGCACCAGTGATTTCAGTCTCTGAATTGATTCATCAACTGGAATCAGTCCCCTTGGAATCAGTAGCTTACTCAGACTGTGGACTCCTACTCAATGCACTCTCAGCTTGTTCCACAGCAGTAGCTCTAGCCCGTCGTCAAAAGCAGGAGCAACTAGAAGCTGGTACCTCCCGGGCACCCTGCAAGACCTGTGGTCGTATGATCGACATTTCCAAGGCGGGTGGCTTTCAGATCCTTACGGAACGTGACGAATTCCATATGCCACGTAATTCATTTTATTGCTCACAGAACTGCTTACTAGCTCGCAATATGCCCAGCCATGCCCGTCAGACGCCTCGGGAAAAGAAGGAGAATCGGGCGTGACTCATCTCTGTTCTGTTGAAGGATGTGGAAGTCCTCATTATGGACGGAGCTGGTGTTTCCTTCATTATCGCCGCTGGCTAAGGCATGGTGATCCTACAATGCTGTTGCGAGCTAAAGTAGGGGAAGGAACCATAAGCCATAATGGTTATAGGATCTTCCGTAAGAATGGCGTTGACCATCGTGAGCATGTCGAAATAGTCGAGCGCATACTCGGTATGAAGTTACCTTCGCAAGCAGAAATCCATCATGTTAATGGTGATCCCTCTGATAATCGAGTTGAGAACCTAGTAGTGTGTGAGGACCGTGCGTATCATATGCTTCTGCATCAACGTATGAGAGCGCGAGATGCCTGTGGGAATCCTAACTGGCGTCGCTGTGCCTTCTGCAAGCAGTATAGCGATCTGAAACTGATGAAATTTCTTAATACTGGAATGGCCTATCATCCTAGTTGCCGCTCTCAATACAGGAAACGTCGGCTGCTGTTAACAGGCAGGTCTTCATGAGTTTTAGTCTAACGCGGGCTGAAGATTTCCTGGGCCATCTTCCAATTCGTGACAAGCTTACCCAACGCCTTATTCCCTTTATATTTAATCCATCTCAGATAAAGGTTCATAAGGCGCTTCGCGGGCAACATGAAAGGAATAAGCCCATGCGGGCCGTAGTACTTAAGGCTCGCCGTCAGGGCATCTCTACCTACACAGATGCACTGCTTGCGGTTCACGGCGCTTCTAAGTCAGGAGTTAATAGTCTTATAACAACACACGATTTTAAGAGTAGTAAGGAACTCTTTAAAACTCCTAGGACGCTTGTTGTTGAGTCGCTGTCTGGACAAAAGACGCTTAAGTCAGTACTTGGACTTTCCGCAATGACACAACACAAAATTACATTTCCTCATAAGGATGGGGACAGCTACTTATCAATTGCTACAGCAGGTAACGTAGAAGGGGGGAGGGGGGTTAGCTTAACTGATCTTCACTGCAGTGAATGTGCGTTTTATCCGGGCGAGGGAACCTTTGCTGCATTGTTGCCGACAGTTCCGCGATATTCAGATACAATTATATTACTAGAGACTACCGCTAATGGACGTACTGGTATTGGGGAAGTTTTCTATAGCTTCTGGAACGCCTCAGTGCGCGGCGATACTGAATTCATACCTATTTTCCTTTCCTGGCTGATGGATCCGACCTGTGTCGACTATGATCATCCTGTGCTCGATGCGCCTAAGGACGATGACGAGAAGCTACTCCTAAATGAGGGAGTCAACATCGACGGGAAACTGGTCAAGGCTACGCTCCCGCAAATCGCTTGGCGGCGCATGACGATTGACTCTCCGGCCTGCCGTGGCTACGTAGAAATCTTCGATCAGGCATATCCTGTAACGCCCGACGTGGCCTTTATCTCAACCGGTGAGCCGGCCTTCACGCGCGAGGAAATGTCGATCGCCCGCAACTCGATCCTGTCTTATAAGCGAGTCGAGATCGCGGGGGAAGTCAGCGGCGACTCGCGACACGTGTACTGCAAGCCGAACGATGTCTCTCCGGTCTTCCAGTGGGAGCCACCTATCAAGGATCACCGTTACTACTTTGGCGTAGATGCCGCACGAGGAAAAGATGAAGGAGACTTCGCCGCAATCGTTGGAATTGACGGAGAGTCAGGCAACCAAGTTCTTAGATATGCTCAAAGAGTTGATCCCGAATATCTCGCTCGACTCTGTCACTACATTGGACACTACTATAACCGAGGGATGCTATGTATTGAACTTACCGGCAACCTTGGATTGTGGTGTCAGATGCGTCTGCGTGACTATTTCCACTACCCCAATCTATATAAGTGGCGTGGTACACGCGACGATAAAGTCTCGCCTGGTCTCACCTCCGGCAAACGTGGCGGTACCTACGGCTGGGAAACAACGTACCGTTCCCGGGAGAGACTGCTAATCACCTTCCGTGAATCCATTCTCCACCGCATGTGTACTGTCCGCGACGAGGAAGTCGTTCGGCAGATGGACGTAGCAACCCGCAAGGACTCCTGGGAGCGCTGGGAGATTGCCTTTGGTCACGACGATGTTCTTATGGCCTACATGCTGGCGAATATCGCTCGTAGTGAATGGCATCCCCGTAAACTTGAAGGTGCTACCTCTTCCCTATCGACTGACGCTGACCAGGACTCTCGTGCGTTAGCCAAGCTCAACCCACAGATTTCATTTGAGCATATCGGCAATGTAACCGCTGCAGTCTACAAGCAGCTCCTCCGCGATAAGGACCGCTACGACCAGGAAGAGGAGCAGAAGAAGCGAGGCTGGCGATGATTATGAATTCCTTCCCACGTACCCAAGGGGCGTTATCGCGGGAGAGCTACTTGACACTGTTGCTTCTTGCCCTCGTTGATCAAGCCGGTGGAGAACTCCGTATCTCCGCACAATCCTTGGAGAAATTGGATTCTGGTGGTAAAGTTCTAATTGACTGGGATGTCCCGAATCAGCAAGCGGTTATCCGCTCAGGCTCCCCTTCTCTCGTTGTAGCTGAGGTCAGAGGTTCCGGATGGACAACGACAGCCCCGACCGCACAGCCCTTAGCTTCCCCCGATCCTTCCAAGCACCGCGTAATGACCGAGGATCAGATCATCGAACGGATGGCCAAACGCGTCCAGCAGGATCAACTCCGTCAGTGGAGGGAGTCGGGATCAGCAGCGGTAGCCGGGATGCCGCCTCCGGAAGATCAGTCAGTGTGAGCCCGCAGCAGGTCCTCACTGGCATATTCACTGAGTTCTCGCAACGCCGCAAGAAAGAGAAGGTAGCTGCCTGGATGTTTCTGCAGACAGCTCTCGCAGAGAATGCTGGGACGCTATGCCCCTCCGCAGTATCCCTTAAGGATTTGATTGCAGCTGAAGCCAATATTGAGGATATGCTTAAGGGCCAGCAGGGAGAAGCTGGCAAGTCTCCAGCTGAATATTTGGAAGAATGGTTGAGTGGCAAGGGTAGTAGCGCAGCACCGGAGCTGAAGCAATGAGTGCTACTGCTGTGATGACCGGTCCTTCGTGGTCTCGAACTGCGAATCCATCTGGCTCAGACGAGCGTCCCACAATCATCCAGCAGATCGATCTTCTTCAGCGTATAGCCAAAGACGCCAAGCGTGACATCTTGGGTGCTGACTGGTTTAAGAACGTCAAGGACTTCTACAGTTTAGATACTTCTCAAGGTACTGGCCCGCTGGTGTTCCGTCCTCGTGTCGACATTCCCCAGCTACAGATGTTTATGCTGTCTGAGACTGCTGAACTTTCTGATAACGTTCCAGTTATCTACCTAACCGGTGAAGATGGCAAGCGTGACGTAGAACGGGAGCGTATCTTTCGTGGCATCTGGAAGCAGGAATGGTATTCCCTTTCCATCATGATGGCCCAACTGTGGGCAAACTTTGGTGGTACTGGAATTCTCGCTGCTGGTATCGATCCCTTCGCCTACAACGGGCGCGGCTCCGTCTGGTTGGATGCGATCGATCCAGATGACTTTGATCCAGACCCAACAGCTCTCGACGACTCTTGGGAATACGTTGTATGGACCCGGTCAATGACGCTTGATGCAGTCCGCCGTCGATGGCCAGATACTGGCTGGCGTGTTCCTACCCGTCCATCTGCCCGTAATCCTGTCGGTGGAACTGTCCCGTCCATGTCAATGCCGTTCGGCCCAATGACCTCACAGGGTGGCTCACCTGCTACCCGGGGAGTTCCTACCTCTGGTCTGGTCAATGTACGTTTTTGCTACACATTAGACCCTACACCAGAGAAGGTGAAGGAAGCTGCTGGCTCCAAGTCTGCTGACAAGTTTCTCACACCATCCAAGTTCAAGCTGAGGTTCCCAAATGGCCGGCTTACAATTGATGGTGACGGCTACGTCCTCTACGATGGCGATAACCCCACACCCCACCGGAAGTTCCCTTTTATCCCCTACTGGGGCCTGCCTAAGCTGGAGGGATTTTGGGCTCCTCCTCCGATTCGCTATACGCGAACTCTACAGGAGTTTGCTGAGCGTTCTCTTACGCAAGCCTTTGAAAACGCATACCGTTGCAATAATGGCATTTGGCTATTACCCGACGGGAGCGGTCTCGATGCTGATAAGTTTGGGGGGCTCCCGGGAGAGATTCAAGTCGTTAACATGAATCATGGGGAACCCAAGTTTGTCTCCCCAAATGCGTTCCCTGCGTCCTACCTGGAGTACATCAAATATGCGCTTACAACCCAAGCCGAACTCCAAGGCTATTCAGGTGCCCGTGGCGGCCAGCCAGGTGCTGGTAATCTCTCTGTTGAACTCTATGAATCCGCTATTGAGGAGTCTTCGAAGCTTACTAAACTTCGTGCGCGAATGTCTGCTCGTTCTACTCAGAAGGCAGCCGAGCTAGTCTTCTACTTGTTGGCTAAATTCTTCGGTGAGCGTCGTGGCTTACGTTTCCCCACTATGGACGAGGGTGAATTCGCCATGTCTGAATGGCAACCAGTCTCTGATTATTCCTCTTGGAATATCATGGTTGATCCGGGATCACTAGAAGTCATGAGTGCAAAGAATCTACGTAAGACAGCGTTAGCCTTGAACCAGGCAGGCAAAATTGATACAGAAACGTTGCTCTCTACTTTGGGTTGGCCTGGTGCAAAGGAAATCGCAGAGAAGGCAGATCAGGAAACTGCTCTTCGTGTACTCTCCACTGTCAAGAAAGGTCGTACGGTAAAGTAGTGAACACTACTATCCCATCCCAGATAACGACTACTGCACTACCACCTTGGGTATTAGACCCATCTGCTCGTTGGGTATCAGTCAAAGAGTTTGCTGCCTTATATCGTAGATCTGTACGTCGCATTCAAGAGATGTGCCGTGATGGTGAGATCATTGTTTTTCAGGTAGCTACCTATCAGGATCCCATGGGCCGTTGGTGGATCCGAATTCCTGAGTAAACGCGACGAACGCGATCTACGCGAAGGTTTATCCATCCTATAGAAAATCCCTGCTACGGTGTCCTCTGAGATGGTCGTACGCGGACACAAGGTAGAAATACTACGACAAGGTACAGACTGGGAAGACTGGCGGCTAGGCGTCCAGCTTGCGATTGACGGTCAAGTGGCGACTATGTTTGATCTCCACAAGTCCAAGATTGCTGACACTGGCGATGGAACCCCAGCCTATGAGGAACTGCTTTACGAATCAGCTTCCTGCTTACTAACCCAAAATGGTCCTTGTCGGCCTGGTGTACCACCTGCGTCACCTCGGTAAAGCTCTCTCGCTAGATTCAGAGCGATGTGATTTGAGCGCCACACATTTGTGACGCGGGAAGGAGGCCCTCTATGGCTCGTCGACGCGGACGCAAGAAATCTCATAAGCGTTAATCAGACAGCGGCTCATTGGGGCGGCTGACTTGTCGCGAAGCTAGCCGCCTCTCCTTCACGTCTCCATATAATAGGAGCACTATGAAAGATCCACGTATGAAGCCAGTCTCGCAGGGCCAGCCGGGCTTCACTAAGTTGAAGCGATCTGCGTCAAAGAAATCTGAACGGCGCTCCACTCGGAAGTCGCACAAGCGTGGGAGCCGCTACTAGCCGTGGCCGACCGACGCGACCGCCGCGAACCCGAAACTCTCCCGCAGAATACCGGCCACCCGACCCGCGACCGTACCGCCGACAAATGGCGCGACTCGGTCCTCGTCGGCCCGCAGACTGCTGGTATCGATACTGTGCACAACCGTGATGAGTGGGCGCGTGATGACGACCCTCTTCCATCGAACGACGACATGGTGCCGCCGACCGCGCAGGACCGTACCGGTGGTGTACTGGAATATCACCGCTCACAGCGGAAGAAGTAGGAGGATACAGATGGTTGATAAGATGGGGAATACCTTCAAGAACTCAGCTTTAGTATCACCACTTAATGCTGATCCAGGTAAGGCTGATCCTGGTCCTGCGATTATGAATAGTCCGCAAATTAAGCCGGATGACGCTATGGGCTTTCTAGACGATCCGACTAAGCCCGGCACCAAGAAGGGTACCAAGTAACTCGTGTCTTCCTCACCAATTGCCGCCATGCTTCTGCCTGCCCTAATGTCAAAGATTGGTGGAGGTGGTGGTGCGCCTGGTGGCGGTGGACCTCCATCTTCTGCGCCTGGATCTCCTGCAGGTGGAGTAAATCCTGAGGCTATTGGTGCTGCTGTTTCCCAAGAATATTCCCAGCTTCAGAATGCCGACCCTGGGAAGATCGTGGCTGATCTGCAGAAGTATAAGCAGGCCATTTCTGCAATCTTTCCGGTGGCGGTCAATCGGGTAGCTGATGCAGCCAAGGGAATCTCTCAGGCAGTCACTGGATTGAATGCAGCAATCAAGGCCTTCGAGAAGGCTCAAGACACTTTAAAGAATGTTCATCCTCCACTAGGCTTGCAATCAGCACAACAACAGCCTTCGAGCGGAGCTACTCCGTTTGGGCCGCAACCCGGTGGACCGCAACTAGGAGGGTAGTATGGTAACGCTTGCTGAGGCGGTCAAGGATCGTAAGAACTTCTCCGACGATACCAAGTTTACTGCTCAGAATGGCTTCGAGACTACACTTGGGGAACTCCGTGCCTTCCAGGAAGCTAGTGGACAGGATGTAGCTAAGCAGCTGGAAGCTGAGCGTGCCAAGATGGCTGAAGAACAGAAGAAGTTGGCTGCCGCGCAGGAAGAAGTGGTGAATATTTGGACCGCGCTTGAGGCAGCGAAGAACAAGCAAAACACTGTTATGACTCCCACTACTACTGGCACCGACTGGCGCAAGGACCCCTTCTTCCAACCCGTTGCCGAGTACCTCGAATCCGCTGTCATGTCCGAGATCAAGAAGCTCTCCGACAACTATGTGCAGGTGCAGAAGGCTCTCGGCCTAGGGGTCAAATACATCACAGATGTAGTCTCTGAGCAGCGTTACCAGATGACGCCAGAGGATTTTCGCAAGGAAGTAGGTTACGACGCTGCGGTGAAAACTGCCGCTGAGAAGCGTTACCTGGACTCAGGTGGTGTGCCTGACGTGCGTAAGGTCTATGACGAGTGGAAGTCTCCTCGCGAGCGTAAGGCTGCGGATGAAGCGATTAAGAAAGAAGCCTATGACAAGGCACGACAGGACCTCCTGTCTTCTTCGTTGGCCCGTCCATCTGGTATGCCAGTCGGAGCTGCTCCAGTTGCTGATCCCAATGCACCTAAGAATCTGCGTGAATCGTTTAATCGTCTAAAGGAAGATCCAGAGTTTTTGAGCCAGATTTACAACCTGACAGGGCAGGCTTAATCCCTAAGGAGATTTACTATGGCAGGCGGCGTATTCGGAACTGGGATAAACGCACCCCCGGCAGTTCTAGCCAACACCATGCAGGCGATTACCCAGAAGGCTATTGAGCCAGTACTCGCCGACAACGTGATGCTGCCTTCCTCAACCTTCTGGGCACTTTGCCGCAAGGGTAAGGTGTTTAAGGGTGGTGAGCTGATTTATCCTCTCTTGTTTGTGGAGGAGTTAACCGGTGGTGCTTACGTCGGGGCACAGCTTCTGAATACGACTGTCACAGACTCGATCCAGCCGGCGAACCAGGTCTGGCGCGACTACTACGAGGCGATCTCGATTCCGGTGACGGACGTGATTCGCAACGCCGGGTCCGGTCTTGACATCATCCAGATGAAGGTGGAGGCTGCCTCCTCATCCTTCCTGCAGAAGCTTTCTCGGGCATTGTGGCATACGACTCCACAGAACACAGCCAATGATATCGACGACATCGAATCGTGGATCGGTGCGGGTACTCCTGCCACTCCTACGACCGCAACGATCGCTGTGAACACGATCGCTGGTATCGATCGCTCGGTTGCCGCGAATGCTTTCTGGCAGCCGCCAACTCCGCAGTCGACTACCGCGACCGCGATTACCGGCATCATCATGGACACTGCCTATGCGACCGTTAAGCTAGGCTACGACGAGCCGGATCTGATCCTTGGCGACCGGACCCGTTACGTGAACTTCAAGGCGCAGTTTATGGGCGCTGGGACCTCGTACTTCGCCCGTTACGGCGACAACATGCAGGACCGAGAGGCGATCCAGGCTGGCTTCCGTTATCACTTCTTATTCAACAATGCAGTGGTGCTGGATGACCCGTTTATCGCGGCCCAGGTCTACTACATTATTAACACGAAGTATATGCATCCTGTGTTCCATCCAGGATCATACTTCCGCTTAACGCCTTGGCTGCGTCCCACTAATCAAGACGTACTAACTTCGCAGATGTTCCTTACATGGCAGCTAGAGAATTTAGCGCCTCGTATGGGGATCAAGATATTGAGTACGTAATAAGCGTGGAATTCGGTAGTAGCACAGGAGACTTACTATGGCCTTTGTAAACACGATTGCTAACTGGTTGTCTGCAGACGGTATTCCTGCCGTCTACTTTTCGAATATCAACCTGAACAATAACGTCCCTGTGCTTTTACCTACAACTGGTAACTTCACGCCTGTTCGTCCTCGCGCGGGATATTTGCGCATCAAATCAGGTGGTGCAGGTGTTCGTGGAAACGTGAACGTTAAGGTGGGTCCAATCACCGCTACTGATGGCAGCAACATTGCTAATCTCTATAATGGAGATGCAGCCTCGGCGGGTAACAACTTGTTCTATGACCAGACCTTCTTTTTCTTCTACGACTGGGGCGTTGCCAATATCAACATCACCAACATCGCTACTACTAATAACTCGCAGACCTATGATGTGGAGGTTGCTGGGATCATGTAGTAGTCTGATGAATCGTAGAGCAGGAACCGGAGGCTGGGGTCTGACGAAGGCCTCAGCCTTCTAACTTTTTATGAAGATACTTGTACTATTAACGTCGCTCATCTTCTTTTGTGGAATAGCTTCCGCTACTACTGTCACAGGCCAGGTCAAGGACCCGACTGGTCTTCTCTACCGTTCGTGCCAGGGCTCAGCGTCTTTTGCTGGTCAGAACGCTACTCCTGGAGCTGGTCCTTACCTGCTTGGCGGCGTATCCGTATTTCAGACTGTAGTGCCGATCTTCTGCGACAGTTTTGCCCGCTTCACGGTATCGATGGCGGATAACAATCTTGTAACGCCGACGCCGTCCCAGTGGCGATTCTCTTTATGCTCGGCTACTGGGGCCTATCCTGGCCCACCGATCTGTTTTAATGCGCTGATCACGATCACCGGAACCAGTCAGGATGTGTCGGCAGCACTTCAGGCTGCAGCAGCGCCTCTTCCTCCTTACACAGTTACGCTGGAGACCAACGGCGTCTTAAACGGGTCGCAGTCCCTGCTTAATCTAAAGAATGGCTCTAATGTGACAATTGTCGACGATGGATTCGGAGGCGTCACGATTGGCTCCTCTGGTAGTGGAGGTGGTGGAGGTGGCGGCCTACCAGATCCGGGCAATAATGGTCTGGTGGGACGTATTGCGCTAAATACGACTACTGCAGTGCAGAACGTGGCTATTGGTTCTACGTTGGTATCGCAGGGCGCTGGAACTCTGCCTGCTTATCAAATTAAGCCAATCTATGATACCCGTGATTGGATGACGTGTGATGGCGTGACGGACGCCTCTACGGGGTTACACAATCTGGTCAATGCTATTGGGAGCAAGAACGCGACAATTCGATGGATTGGATCGACCAACGCGAGTGATTCGTGCTTAGTTTCTACATTTCTAACCGCAGCCAACATAACGAATGACTTCTCTGGAGGAGGATCATTTAAGCTTATTTCTTCTGTAACTCCGCCAGGTGGGGCTACCTTCGTTAACCGGGCCAGTGTGGAATGCGGGGCCGGGGCGATCTGCTCTCTCCCAGCTCTAAGCGTAACCTTGGGTAATACGCTCGTGGTGCTTGAAGCCCCCTATCCTGGATTTACCTTCCGGACCACGCAAGTCCAAGACACTTGCGGCAATTTCTACATTCACGTTTTCCAGTCGCTAGTAAATCAACCACGCAATCAAGGGATGTGGGTAGCTTCCAATGCGAGCGCTGGGAGTTGCATTATCACGGCCACTGCGAACGGATCATTAACCACGCACATGATGGAGGTGCGTCAATATTCCGGCATGGGTCCGGTGGTATCACTAGACAATAGTGCCTCGAATAACGGTACCGGCGTGACCATGAGTTCCGGGTCTGTGAATACAATTGCGGGCAGTCTAGTGATTGGCTTTGGTGGACAGCCGTTTACGGCTGAAACTTGCACGCTCGGCGCAGGCTATGCGAATCTTGGGCAATCGGCTACCGGTGCAATGTGTTCCGAAGATATTCTATCTTCTGCGGGTGGATCAACTTCTGCGACAATGGGACTATCGGCGAACCCGTCTCCAGGCACCTGGGTATTTAGTCTAGTTGCACTAAAGCCGGGAACGCCTACAGCCTTTATTCTGGGCGGTATTTTTAATCCTGACATGCACCAGATTGCCTTCAACGCAGATGGAGCTTCTGGCCACGGAGTAGTGGACCTAACGGGGGGATTCAATTACCTGAAGGTAATGCCGGAATGGTGGGGTGCCTCTCCAAATGCTACCGCTGCTATCAATACGCCAGCGTTGCAGGCGGCTATTTACGCAGCCTATGGTTGTGGACCAAACTTCTGCCGGACCAATGCTAGCGGAGCTTCTATCTACAACCGTGAACTGCATCTTTCTGGGCCTTACAATATCAACGACGAACTTATCTGGCAACATGTAAATGGATTCATTGTAACCGGAGAAGGGCGTTTGAGCAGCGGGATTACTCAGACAGTAGCGAATAAGAGGATCGTTGCAGGGGATGGAATAAGTTATGGAAGATTTTCTGATTTAACCTTTGCCAGTTCGGCATCCCAAGACACTTCACATCCTCTTGTCGATTTGGATTGGACAGGTAGCCTGACGGTCGACCTTCATCCCCAGTTTATTGACTTCCAGCATGTCGGGTTCAACGGAAACACGCTCGCTGCGGTTGGCTTGCAGATCGCTAAGTCAGGTGGCACGGCTCAGGGCTCGAACATCAACTGTTGGGACTGCAATTTTCTGAGTTTCTCGACTGCGGCTGCGCGAGTAGGCACAACTATCTCTTATGCTACGAACGGACTCGATAACTCCTTCATTCAGGGCGACATACAAGGCTCTCCGCTATATGGCATCGCGGTCTATGGCGGCAACGTTAACATTCGCGACATGACGTTTGAGAACGGGTTTAGCGCACAAACCGGTTTCGATGTCTACTGCGAAGCCACGCAGTTCTTTTGCGATATGCAGAACGTCCGCTCGGAAAGTCGGCGTTTGATTGCCGGAAACAACATTTCCGTGCGCAACAGCAAAACGCTCGATCAATCTACCTTCCCGCCTGCGGGCTCTACCCTACCCGTGTT
>Ga0137358_10000327_pt1 | contig 20654 bp, 14 predicted proteins | sample Mad1_20_16metaG_FD_105551 | JGI IMG/M metagenome (GOLD analysis project Ga0137358, IMG submission 105551) | Vadose zone soil microbial communities from Angelo Coast Range Reserve, California, USA - Mad1_20_16 metaG | ecosystem: Environmental > Terrestrial > Soil > Vadose zone | place: USA... | reverse complement strand
GCCCTCGCGATGGCGCAAGTCATCCTGGCGGAGCGGCTGGCCCCCACGCCGGCGGACGCGCGCGGTCTCGAGCGGCTGCTTCCCGCGCCCCGGCAGGCGGCGACGTTCCTGGGCATGGACGCGGGCGATATCCGGCGCCTGTCCCGTGAGTTCGCCGCGTCGAAGGGCGGGCTGGCCGTGGCGGGCGGGGTGGCGACACAGTACGGGAGCGGTGCTCATCTGCTCGTGGCGTCGGTGAATCTGCTGAACTATGTGGCGGGGCAGGTGGGGAAAACCGTCAAGTTCGGACCCAACCACGCCCTCGAAGCGGCCGGATCGTTCAAGCAATTGACCGACCTGGTCGGGGACATGGGCGCGGGGAAGGTCGCGCTCCTCCTCGTCCACGGCGCGAATCCGGCGCACTCCCTGCCGGCCGCGTTCTCCCAGGCGCTCGGCCGGGTCGGCTACCGGGTGAGCTTCTCGCCCTACCTGGACGAGACGGCCGCCGCCTCGGACTTGGTACTGCCGGACCTGCACCCGCTCGAGCAGTGGAACGATTCGCGGCCGCGCGCCGGCGTCTATGCCCTGCAACAGCCGGTGATGCAGCCTGTGTTTCCGAATGCCCGCCACACCGGCGACGTGCTCCTCCAGGTTTCCGGCAGCGCGAGCAGCTTCAAGGAGTATCTGCAGACCCGGTGGCGCACGCTGCACGAACGGTTCGGCCGCGGCCGGGGGTTCGCCGACTTCTGGAGCGACGCCGTGCAGCACGGCGGCGTGTATGCCGACGCGCCGGCGCAGAGCGCGCGGCTCGTTCCCGGAATCGCGCAGCTGCTGGGCGGCCTGGCCGGCGCGGGAGGCGCATCGGAGCAGCACCTGCTGATCGTCTTCCCGTCGATCGCGCTCCACGACGGCCGCGGCGCCAACAAGCCGTGGTTGCAGGAGCTCCCAGACCCGGTGTCGAAAATCACGTGGCACGGGTGGGTGGAAGTGCATCCGGAGACCGCGGCGAAGTCGCAGCTCGCCAATGGGGACATCCTGCTCCTCGAGTCTGAGTACGGCGCCGTGCGCGCACCGGTGTGGATCACCCCGGGCGTGCGACCCGACGTGCTCGCGATTCCGAGCGGGCAGGGTCACAAGGCGTACGGGCGCTATGCCAAGGATCGTTCGTTCAACGCGTTCGAGCTCCTGTCCGACAAGCCCGCGGACTTCGGCGGGCGCGCCTTCGCCGTCGCCGTCACCGTCAAGAAGACCGGCGATCATCGCCGTCTCGCGACGGTCGAAGGCGACGCGCGCGAGCAGGGGCGGGGCATCATCGAGGTGCTGCCGCTCGCGAAAGCGCGGGAGCTGAAGCGCGGAGCCCGTCCGTTCGCGGAGGAGGAGACGCCGGCCTACGCCCGCAAGGCGCTGGACGCGTGGGCGGAGGCGCAGCACGAGAAGGCGTCGCTCGGGAACTACGCCGGCGAGCATCCGCGGTGGGCCATGGCGATCGATCTCGCGAAGTGCACCGGCTGCTCCGCCTGCGTGACGGCATGCTATGCCGAGAACAACCTCGCGACCGTGGGCGAGGAGCTGGTGAGTCGCCGTCGCCAGATGAGCTGGCTCCGGATCGAGCGCTACTACACCGGTGGCGCCGGGGGTCACCCGGTGGGCGCCGTGGTGACGCCGATGCTGTGCCAGCAGTGCGGCAACGCGCCGTGCGAGCCGGTGTGCCCGGTGTACGCCGCCTACCACACGCCCGATGGCCTGAACGGCCAGGTCTACAATCGCTGCGTCGGGACGCGCTACTGCGCCAACAACTGTCCCTACAAGGTCCGCTACTTCAACTGGTACAACTACGCGGAGCCGGGCGGCGAGTGGGAGAGCTGGCCGGACCCGCTCAACATGCTGCTCAATCCGGATGTCACGGTGCGGGAGAAGGGCGTGATGGAGAAGTGCACCTTCTGCGTGCAGCGGATCCGCGGCGCGCAGAACCGGGCGCGCCTCGAGGATCGCAACGTGCAGGACGGCGAGATCACGCCCTCATGCGCGCAGGCCTGCCCGTCGGAGGCGATCGTGTTCGGCGACCTGCACGACAGGACGTCGCGCGTCGCGGCGCTTGCCCAGGACCCCCGCGGCTACCACGTCCTCGCGGGACTGAACACCCAACCGGCCATCACGTACCTCGCGAAGGTCGTGCACGGCGACGTGGCGGAGGCCTGAGGCGATGGCCGACACCTCCGCCCCGCGCACCGGCGTCACGTACGACTTCGTCACGCGCACCATCGCGCGCACCCTGGGCAATCCGGGCAAGGGCTACTTCGCCCTGCTCGCCCTGGCGGTCGCGTTGCTCGGTGTGGGCGTCGTGTGCCTGTTGTTCCTGCTGCGCTACGGACTGGGGCTGGCGGGTTACTCGCACCCGGTGTACTGGGCGGTCTACATCACCTGCTTCGTGTTCTGGGTGGGCATCGCCCACTCGGGCACGCTGATTTCGGCGATCCTGTTCCTGTTCCGCTCGGGCTGGCGGACAGCCGTGTATCGCACGGCCGAGGCCATGACGGTCTTCGCGGTGATGACGGCCGGCCTGTTTCCGCTGATTCACATCGGCCGTCAGTGGTACTTCTACTGGCTGATCCCGTATCCCAACGAGCGCGGCCTGTGGCCCAACTTCAAATCGCCGCTCATCTGGGACGAATTCGCGATCGGGACCTATTTCACCGTCTCGACGGTGTTCCTGATCATGGGCCTGATCCCCGACATCGCGGCGGTGCGCGACGTGGCCACCGGGTGGCGCAAGAAGCTGTACGCGATCACCTCCCTCGGGTGGCGCGGCACCAACGAGCAATGGCGGCACTACACCCGCGGCTATCTCTACCTCGCCGCGCTCGCGACGCCGCTGGTGCTCTCGGTGCACAGCGTCGTGTCCTGGGACTTCGCGATGGCCATCGTGCCGGGCTGGCACGCGACGATCTTCGCCCCGTACTTCGTCGCGGGCGCGATCTACTCGGGCGTCGCCATGGTCATCACGCTCCTCGTGCCGATCCGGAAACTGTTTCACCTGGAAGACCTCATCACCGTTCATCACTTCGAGAATCTCGCGAAGCTCTGCCTGCTCACCGGAATGATCGTGGGCTACGCCTACTGCGTGGAGTATTTCACCGCGTGGTTCGGCGGTCACGCCGCCGAGCGGGCCGCGTTCTGGTACCGGGCGTTCGGCCCCTTCTGGTGGGCGAGCTGGACGATGATCATCTGCAACGCGTTCCTGCCCCTGCTGTTGTGGCGCAAGAACATCCGGACCAGCATCCAGGCCCTGTTCGTGATCTCGATTTTCGTGAACGTCGGGATGTGGTTCGAACGCTTCGTGATCATCGTCGAGTCGCTCGCCGGCGAGCCGTTCGAGCGGTTCGCCAACGCGACCTATAACCCGACGTGGGCCGACTGGGGCATCATGGCGGGGAGCTTCGGCTGGTTCTTCATGTGGTTCCTCTTGTTCGTGAAGAACTTCCCGGCGGTGTCGATCTCCGAGGTGAAAGAGGTCCTGCCCGCGCCGCAGCGCGGAAAGGCGAGAGTGTCGTGAAGCTCGCGAACCCGCTGACCGCGATTTTCCACCCGCCACCGACGCCGGGCGTGCTGGCCGTGTTCGGTCACCTCGACGCGACGGTCGACGCGATCGGCCAGCTCCGCCGGGGGGGGCATACCGACTTCACCGTGTACTCGCCGATTCCCCGGCACGAGATCGAGGACGCGCTCGAGCAGCCGGTGAGCCCCGTTCGGATGTTCACGCTGATCGGCGGGATAGCGGGTTGCGCGGTCGGCGCCTGGCTCACGCTCTACATGTCGTACGATTGGCCACTCGTGGTGGGCGGCAAACCGATTGGCTCGATCCCGCCGTACGTCGTCATCATGTTCGAAATGACGATCCTGTTCGGCGCGCTGTCGACGATTCTTGGTATCGCTTTCAACGCGCTGTTCGCCGCACGGCGGCTGGGAACGGTCGCCTACGATCCCCGCTTCACGAACGACAAGTTCGGCATCTTCGTCCCGGCCGAGCTGGCGCAGGCAGCGCAGCTCGAATCGCTGCTCCGCGGCGCCGGGGCGGAGGAGGTGCGCCGTGCGTAGACTCCGGCTTCCCCTTGCCGCTCCTGCCGCGATTGCCGCCCTGGTTGCGGTTACCGCGCTCGCCTGCAACCCCGACGACGTGGTGCACCGCGTCGGCTGGTTCTCGACCATGCGGCATCAGCGCAGCATCAAGCCGTACGCGCGGCCCATCCCACCCGTCCCGGGCACCGTGCCGGTGACCGGCGGGGAGCCCCTCATGAGCTTGCAGACGGCCGACCGACTCGCGAATCCGCGAACCCGCACGTCGGAGTCGATCAACCGCGGGCGGTTCGTTTACGAAACGTATTGTCTCGTCTGCCACGGCCCGGCGGGCCGGGGGGACGGCCCGATCTCGTCAGCAGCGGGGGGGCCCTTCTTCGGGGTGCGCTCCCTCGTGAACGACACGATCGCCCGGCGCACGGACGGCTACCTCTATGCGGTGATCGTCAGCGGCCAGGTGATGGGCCGGGGGCTCATGCCCATCTACGGAGACAAGGTCCGCGGCACCGATCGCTGGGACGTCGTGAATTACGTGCGCACGCTGCAGGCCGGGGCGGTGAGCTCGCGGGGGAGACGATGAGCGCGGTCGCGGCCGTCCCGCGGTCGGAGCTGGTCCAGAAGGCGAGCCAGTTCCCGGCGCGCGCGTTCACCCTGTGGGGGGCGCTCCTGGCCGTGGCGGGAGGGGCTGCGTTCCTGTGGGTACTCGCGGCGGGCGGAGCGCCCCGCGCGTGGCAGGCCTGGCACGTCAACTTCATGTTCTGGACCGGGCTGGCGCAGGCATTGGTGGTCTTCGCCGCGACTCAGAAGCTCGCCAAGGGACACTGGTCGGGGCTGGTCATCCGGCTCGCCGAAGCGGCGGCCGCGTTCCTGTGGGTCTCACTGGTGCTGTATCTGGGGCTGATCGTGGGCCGGGCGCACATCTTCAGCTGGCTAAGCGAGCCGCGTCCCGACCTGGGCGCGTGGCTCACGGCGAAGTTCTTCTTCGTGCGCAACGGCCTGATCTACTTGCTCCTCGCGTGGCTGTCGTGGCGCTTCGTGCGGCACGACCTGGCGCCGGACATCCGCGAGCTCGCCGACGGGCGGCCCGCCGACCGGCTTGAAGGCCGGGACGCGATCATGCGCCAGGCCGCGTTGCTCGTGGTCGGCTACGCCTTCGGGTACAGCTTGCTGGCGTTCGAGCTCGTCATGTCGCTCGCCCACAAATGGGTGAGCAACCTGTACGGGGCGTTCTACTTCATGGGGAGCTTCCTCGCCGCGCTGATGGCGCTCGCGGTCCTGGTGCTCGCGGTGCGGCGGCGGATGGGACTCGACGGACTGTTCTCCGCCAAGCAGCAGCACGATCTGGCCAAGCTGTGCTTCGGCTTCAGCGTGTTTTGGGCCTATCTCATGTGGTCGCAGTTCCTGGTGATCTGGTACGGCAACCTGCCCGAGGAGACGTTCTTCATCTTCTACCGGCTGTTCGGCCCGTGGAAGCCGATCGGTGTGGCGGTGTTCCTGCTGGTGTTCGTCGTGCCGTTCGTCGGCCTGCTCGGCGTGAGGCCAAAGAGGTATCCACCCGCGCTCGTGACGCTCGCCCTCGTGAGCCTCACCGGCATCTGGCTCGAGCGCTATCTCGAGATCGTTCCCTCGATCAACGGCGGCGCCGGTCCGGCGATCGGTGTCCCCGAGATCGGCGTCACCCTGCTGTTCGGTGGGCTGTTCCTGCTTTCGTTCGGCTGGTTCGGGGCCCGCTACCCGATGCTCTCACCTCGGCTCGCGGCCGACACGCTGGAGCGCGAGCGCCACTAGCGCTCGATCCGGGACTCTTCATCATTCTCTGACAGTTCCCGGGGCCACCCCTCGGGTGCTTCTAAGTGTAGTAAACACCGGTCATACAGCCGGTCGCCGTCCCACGCACCACCCCGGAGGTTCCATGCGGTCGAGCGTAATCACTCTGGCACTCGGCGCAGCGGGAGCCCTGCTGCTCGCCGCATGTGGCGGTTCGACGTCGCCGTACGGGGGAGGTGGGGGCGGTTGCACGCCGACCTCGACGAAGATTTGTACCACCGCGGGTCTGCTGTTCAGCCCTGCGACTCTCACTGTGGCGGCGGGGACCACGGTGACATGGGAGAACGGAGGTGGCGGCGCTCACACAGTCACGAGCGCGACCGGGTCGGCGGACACCTATGACCTGGCCCTCGCGGCGGGGACGGTCTCCCACCAGTTCATGACCGCCGGCACATACAACTTCTATTGCAAGAATCACGGCGCGAACGGCACTCCGCCGACCGGCATGCACGGCACCATCACGGTACAGCCGTAGCTAGGGCTTCACCGGCTGAACCAGCTGCAGCAGCTTCCGCAGGGAATCGGCCGGCAGCGGGCCCGAGATGTGAATTTCCAGGTTGCCGACGCGCCGCAGGGGTGGGCTCGGCGCGTCGACGGGCGCGACCCGAGCGTTCAACCGCGCGGCTGGAGCGTCGGCCCGCGGCTCCGCCTTCCGCCGTTCCTCTTTCAATTGCGTCACCGAGTCTGGGGCGCGCGTCTCGCCGGCCGAGGTCACGACCACCGCGTCCAGGTTCGCCGTTGCCGCCCGACGTTCCACCAGCTCGATCACCGAGCTGGAATCCACTTGCTGCTCAATCACGACGACCGCTGCGTACCCCATCATCCGGTCACGCCGGACCGCGCGGATGGGAGCGCCAGGCACTACGACGGGATCCTGCCCGAGCACGGCGCGCGCCGAATCGAGGGTGAACCCAAACGTGGCGGCGGGCGCCGGTGGCGGGGCGGCGAGTGCGCCGCGCAGGCCGACCCGGTCGACCTCCGGTGCGGCCTGGGGGACCGCGGTGGCACTGGCGGGCGGAGGAGACGCGGCGCGCTTGGCGACGCGCGGTTCGGCACGGGACCGCTGGTACGTCAAGCGCGCGGGCGTGTCCGCCGCAGCGACTTCGCGCGATTGGTCCTCCTGCGTTGCAACGGATGCAATCGGAGGGGCGAGGGCAGGGGCGGCGCTCTCCCTGTATGCCGCGGACCCCGAGCCGAGATAGGTCCCGATCCCGAGCGCCAACACGACGGTCGCCGCCCACGCGAGCGGTAACCGTACCTGCCACCACAGCCGCTTGAGCGGCCTCACGTCACCGGCTCGAAACGGCGGCAGCTCGCGGTCCGGTGGTGCGGCCAGCGCCAGCAGCTCCCCGGCGCGGGTAATCAGCGCGCGCTCTTCGTCGAACCGCCCGCGGCAGGCGAGACACTGGGCGAGGTGCGCGTCGATGCCCCGCGCCTCCGCCGGCGGCAGCTCGCCGTCGAGATAGGCGTGCAGTGTGCCTTCATCCACGTGCGACATGCTCACCTGCCTTTCCCGCCTGGTAGGCGTGCACCAACCGCCGGCGCGCCCGCGACAGCGTCGTCCCGATCGCGCCGCGCGCCAGTCCCGTCTGCGCGGCGATCTCCTCGTACGATAGTCCCGAATCCCATAGCAGCAGTACCTCCCGGTCGCGCGGCGAGAGCTCGTCGAGCGCGGCCTGGACGCGCGCTCGATCGCTTTCGACCTCCAACGCCTCGTCGGTGGCGGACGCGCTCTCCTGCGGCTCGGCCGTGAGCAAGGTGAGATGCCGCCGCTCCCGCGCCGCCCGCCGCGCATCGTCCCGCGCCATGTTCGCCGCCACGATGAAGAGCCACCCCCTCGCATTGTCGGGTTTGTGTATCAAGGCCCGGGCAAAGGCCTCCTGCGCCAGGTCCTCCGCGCGCTCGGCGTTCCATACCTTGCGGTACAGAAACCGCACGAGCGCGCGGTAGGTGGTGCGGTACACTTCCGCCAGATCCTGAGGCACAGAACTATGTGGTCGGCGTTCGTGTCATGACCTGAAGTCGCTCACGAGTTTCGCGAGCTCGCCTGATGCCCAATCGGTTTTGCCGCTCGCGCCAATCTCGATGCTCAGACGGCCTCCGGCCACCAGGACCGCGGGCTCGAGCGTGGCGGCTTGCGCCAGCTCCGGCAGGCCCCGGAGCAGCGCGAAGTAAGCGTCGCTGAACGCCGCGACGTTCACCACGGGCAGGGAGTCGCCGTGCGCGATGTCCGTCCAGACGCTGTCGCGCAGAACGAACATTCGGCCGCCGAGGCGCCGGGTCACATCTCCCCGAGTCCGTGCGTTGACCGACTCGCCGCTCGCTGTCACGACGATCGCGTCGAGACTCACCGAACCGGCGAGCTTGCGAGCCGCTTCGGAACGTTGCACCGCGCCCTCGCCGGCCTGGGCTGCTGGCGCCGGCGCTTGCAACGGCATCGGTCGCGCCACGACGTTCGGCTCCTGCACGAGATAGGACGTGTACTCCGTCAGAATGCCGTAGCGTAAGGCGAGCCGCTTCAGCTCGCTCACGATCTCCGGATTCGGCCCGTGGAGGCGGATCTCGCTCGAGAGCGTCCCTGCCTTGCGCGCGGCCCACAGTTGTTGAACGTAGTCGGCCCCCGGCTGCTCGCTGCCGAATCGCGCGGCCGTCGAGAAGCGCTCTTCATGCCCGCCCCGTCGTCCGATCACCGTCACGGACGTCTCCCCTCTTCCTTCTCCCCGATAGCGCCCGAATACCACCAGCTCGTCGCCCCCGAACAGATCCGGCAGACTCTGCGGCTGGAGGTCGTATAACTCGACCCCGTCCGCCCGCAATGCCAGGTCCGTCAGGACCGGGGACGCAATCTTGGACGCGAGCGAGGCCACCGTCTGCTCGATATCGCCGCCGGGCCGGATGTACTCCGCGACACCCCGGGCCCGCTCGGTGAGCCGGTCGAGCAGGTACGTGTTGACGTCATACCCGATCCCGAACGCAAAGACGCGGAATGGCCCGCGGCCGCGCTCGGCTTGGTCGGCGATGCGCTCGGGGTTCGTCTCGCCCACCGTCGCCATCCCGTCCGTCAGGAACACGACCACGCCCAGCCCGCCCCCGGTCGGCGGTTCGGCGAACGCTTCGGCCAGTGCGCCTGCGATGTTGGTGCCGCCGTCGGTGTCGAGGCGGCGGACCCATTCCTGAGCGGTACGCACGTTGTCACCCGACACCTCCGTCCAGCCGGCGGCGTAGCGGCGCACGCCGCTCCCGAAAGTGACCACCCGGAACCGGTCCCCCGACCGAAGCGTGCCGAGCAGCTGCGCCAGCGCGGTCTTCGCTTGATCGAGCTTGTCACCCGACATGGAGCCCGAAACGTCGAGCACGGCGACCAGGTCGCGACGCACCGATGGAGTCTCGGCGCGGCCTGGGGCGAGGAGCAGCATAAAGAACCCGTCCTCTCCAACTGGCTGGCTCGTGACGAGCGACATCCCCACCAGGCTGCGCGCGAGCGGCAGGAACAGCTCGAGGTCCCCGCGCGGGCTGGTATCGGCGAGCGTGAGCTCGATGCGGTTGTCGCTGCGACTCGTGCTGAGTTGATGCGTCGGCGAGTAGGGATCGCCGAACCGGGCGGCGCTGTCCACCTGCATCCGGAAGCTCGCGGACGAGGCCGCGCCGGCCCCGGTTCCGGCGGTATATCGAAAGCGCCAGGCGTCGCCCACACGATCGAGCATCTGGGTGTAGCGCAGCGTGATCTTGCGCGTCTCGCCCGGGCCGATGGGAAACACCCGCGCCCGCAGCAGCCCGTGTCCCGCGAGCTCGATCAGGGCGGGATCGCGCTTGCGGCGCACGATCTCCTCGTAGATCGCGCGCGCCTGCGCGGCGTCCATCGGCTCGCCCTTGAGCTCTTGGTCCCCCTGCCAGAGGGAGAAATCGCTGAATACTGCTTCACCCGGCAGCGGGTAGAGGTAGTTGCCCTCGTCCAGCAGCGCGCCGGTGTTCCGGAACCACTCCTCCACCGTGACGCGCGCCACGCGTCCGACCACCGCGACCTGGACCGCGCTGCGCACCTTTTCAATCCCCCTGCGCGGGGCTGTGGAGACGGGGAAGGGCCGGGTCGGCTCGATCCAGCCTTGAGCCGCCGCGGGGGCGAGCGGCAGGACGACGGCGCAGACGAGTCCGAAGACGCGAAGTGCGGGCAACATGGCAACGGTTCCTGTGAGAGACGCCAGAAGAGACGCTTGGCGCCCGATGCCTTGCACACGCGGCCCGGCGTGTCCATTTTTGGGGCGCCGCAGCGCCCTCCGCGTAAGGCTGCCGCGCCCTACAGGATGGGGAATCGTGCCGCGCTACACGTATCGCCGCCTCGCGAAGTTGCCCAGCACCGCAGACCAGCTGCGTCGCCAAACCGTTCTCAACCTCCCGGGCATGTTGCACGGCCTGAGCTTCGAGCACACGGTCATGGAGCCGGGAGCCGCCGTGGCCATCTCGGCGGAGGACGACACCGGGCTGCTTATCTTCACTATCGCAGGCCGCGGGGTGATGGTGCTGGACGGGGATCGGATCGAAGTGTCGGCGAACGATCTCGTGCACATTCCGGCGGGCGTGCCCTACGGCATGCATACGCTGGGCGGGACAGACTGGGTATACGTGGTACTCCAAGCACCGGTGGAATAGCAGGCGCCCTTTAGTCTAACCCACCGCGCACAGGTTCGGCCCGAACTCCAACATTTCCGCGTCGGCGTCGGCGACGTCCACGAGTCCCAGATTTGCAAGCTTGATCGTCCGATACGCTTCGGGCGGCGTGGTGGTATGCGCGGTCACCCAGCCGAGGAAGGCGCGCGGGTCCTGGATGGCGACCGCCTGGTTCGTCGCCGCGATCACGTCGAACCGTGCGGCCACGCACCGGTCCGCGCGCCGCTCGGTTTCGCTCGCATAGTGCGCCGGTAGAACGAGCAGGTCGCCCGGCCACTCGCGCCGAGCCCGTTGGAGGCTGTCCCACAGCCGCGCCGTCCAGGCGTCGCGCTGGCCTCCGAGATCGGGGCGCCCCACCGACTGCACGAACAGAAAGTCGCCCGTCAACGCCACTGCCTCGTCGGCGACGAGCGCCGTGCTGCCCAGCGTGTGTCCCGGGACGTGAGCGGCGACGAGCGTCGCGCGCCCGAACGCGATTGTGTCGCCCTCGGTGAGCGGCTGGTGGGCGAATCGGCCCGCGGTGCCGTCGTACGGGGAGCGTGCGTCGTCAGGGTGCACGAAGTATGGGACCTGCCAGCGGGCGGCGGCGGCGCGGGCACCGCTCAAGTAGTCGGCGTGCATGTGTGTGTCGATGACCGCCGCGGCCGTAGCCCCGAAGTCCTCGAGCAGCGCCTCGTACGGCTGCAGATGGCGGCCCGGATCCACGACGACGGCGTCGCCGTCGCTCACGAGCACATAGGACAGTGCCCCTTTTCCCACCCGGTCGACTTGGATGACGTGCTCGATCGCAGGGGTCGGAGACAGACGCCGCGGCAGGTAGACCGTTTCCCACGCCGCCATCCCGCCCGCCACGGAGTAGGCTTCGAATCCCCGGTCGCGCAAGAAGCGGGTCGCCTGCGTGCTCGAGTTGCCGTGCCCGCAGACCACCGCGACCGGGGCCGCAGGGTCGAGCCGCAGTGGCTCGAGCGTGGCGAGCTGGTACAATTGCGATGCCGCGAGGGCGCGGAAATCGAGCGTGGCGCCGAGGGTAATACGTCCCTGGGCGACCCGCTCCGCCGAGCGGATGTCGAGCAGCTGCACGCGTTCGCCCTGATCGAGACGACGCGCCAGATCGGCCGCGGGGATGAGCGGTACGGACGGCTCCGACATGCGAATCAGTGTCGTCGGGATGGTGCGAAAACGCAACGGTCCCGCGCTTGGAGGGCTCCCGTTTTGAGAGCGCGCGGATATATTGTGAACGCGTTCACAAGCGCTGTCTCGTCATTCCGTCCCGGAGGGAGTCTGCAATGCGGTTCACCCTGTTCACCACGCTCGTCGCATTCGCGGCCGTCGCCTGCGGCGGCGACAAGAAATCGGCGGCGTCGGAGGCCGAAGCTGCCACACCCGCGCCGGCCAGCGGGTCGGCTGTCACGCCCGCTACCGAGCCTGCGGGCGCGGTGGTCGAAGTAAAGATGACCGGCAACGGTACGAGCCTAGCCGCGTTCGAGCCCAACAAGCTCACGATCAAGACCGGCACGATCGTACGGTTCATCAATGTCTCAGGCGGTCCGCACAACGTCGCGTTCTACGGCGATTCGGTCCCGAAGGGCGGTGCCGACGCCCTGAAGAAGGGGATGCCGAACGCGATGGGCGACCTCATGGGACCGTTCCTGACGCAGCCGAATGAGAAGTACGACGTTTCGTTTGCGGGCGCGCCGGCCGGGGTCTACAAGGGCTACTGTCTGCCGCACGTCGCGTTGGGCATGCACGTCGCGATCACGGTACAGTAACTCGCGACGATCGTGCCGCAGTGAAACGGCCCCGGTACCCCCGGGGCCGTTTGACTTTCGGGGCGGCGGCCGGGATGTTCTGCGGGGCGATTCATGTCCGCCTTCTTCGAGCGGGTGCGTGCCGCTCTGGCGCCGAAGGGCTACGAGGTGCTGCGCGAGCTGGGGAGCGGCGGCATGGGCATCGTCGTCCTCGCGCGCGACGTCCGGCTCGAAGGTTTCGTCGCCGTGAAGGTCCTACGGCCCGGCTTGTGGACAGTCGAGGCCGAGAAACAGTTCGTCGAAGAAGCTCGGACCCTCCGCCGCCTGCGCCATGCCAACATCGTTCCCGTCCACGACGTGGACGAGAGTCAGGGCCTGACTTTCTACGTGATGGACTTCCTGGCGGGCGACACCCTCCAGAGCCTGCTTGAGAAGTCCGGCCCCCTGTCTGTCGACGGCGCGCGCAAACTCGGGCGCGATCTACTGGAAGCGCTCGAGGTCGCTCATCAGCACGGGGTGATCCACCGCGACGTGAAGCCCGCCAACGTCTTCTTCGACGGGGAGCGGGGCGTCTTGACGGACTTCGGTATCGCTCGTCGCCTCAGCGAGGAACAGAAGTCTGATTTGCGGATCCTGCAGGGGACGGCTGCATACATGGCGCCGGAGCAGTTCGCCGGCGTCGCGGACGCGCTCTCCGATCTCTACTCCGCCGGCATGGTCATCTACGAGGCCTTTACGGGCCGCCGTTGGGCCAAGACCGCTCCGAAGGGAGGCGACTGGGCGGGAGTGCCGTTCCTCGTGGCGCGCGTGCTGCGGCGCGCCCTCGAGCTGGACCCCAAAAACCGCTGGCCCGATGCGGCGTCGTTTCGACACCGCTTGTGGCATACGCGCGTCTGGCCATACCAGCGGAACGCCATCGGCATCGCGATCGGGTGCACGCTCCTGGGGCTGTGGATTCGCTCGTCCATGCCCGCTCCCTCCACCCTTCGCTTTCGCGTCGAACCCGCCATATCGACGGCCGATCCAGAGGCGGCGCGTGCGGATTCGGTCGCCTGCGCTCTGGCGCAGAGCCTGGATCGTTACCCCGAGATCTCTGCGCACTGTGTCTCGGGACTCGGTCGCTGGTTGCCCAGCGGCTCCCACATTACCGTGGAGACGGCGAACGATGCGGGCCGCTTGCGGATCCGGCTGCGAGGTCCGCGCGTCGACACGATCGAGATCGTCGGGCCACGGACCGAGTGGCGCTTCCTGGCAGAGAGCCTGGCCGATCGGGTATTCGGGGCCCAGCTGGGGTCGACAGACTCCCTCGACCGGTCGCTACCTCGCGGCGTGCTTCCCAAGAACGCATTGGGGCGGAAAGCCTTCCAGCGGGCGGAGGGCGCCTTCGCGCGAGGACACTGGGGCGAAGCTCGGGCGGGTTACGCCGAAGCGGCGGCCCTCGACTCGACCTGTTGGCTGTGTTATTGGCGGCACGCGGAGGTCGGTCGCTGGTTCAACCTCGAGGACGACCCCAGGGACAGCGCCCGTTACCTCGCGCACCTCAACGAGTTTCCGGACTACTACGAGAAACTGATTCGGGCTCAGGGGTTGCCCCTCATGGCCCGTCTTGACTCGCTGGACGCCTTGACCAAACGCTCGAAGGACTTTCTCTTCGGCCAATTCAGGTATGCCGACGAGCGATTGCATCGGGGACCGCTCGTCGGACGCTCGCGGCGCGAGGCGATGCAATCGTTTCAGGACGTGCTGAAAATTCAGCCCGGGTTTGTCCCGGCATTGGAGCACGTCGCGTGGCTCAGCGTCGCTGAGGGCGACTCGACGAACGCGGCCGCGGTCCTTGCCCTGGTAGCACCGCACGTCGATCCGACAGATCCCTCCTTTGCAACCCTGGCCATCGTAGAGCTGGCCTACGCGTGGCGGTTTTTGCCGAGGCCCGAAGCGGAGGGGCGCACACGCGAGCTGGTGCGCACGGCGCGCGCGGCAGGAATCAAGGATCTCGACGCCGGCGCTCGCTACCTTGCCGCATTCGGAGCCCCTCACGGAGAGCTGGCGTTCGCGGAACAACTGCTGCCCGAACCGGGATTCGCGCGCTCCGCCGGTCTGGCGCGGGTGCTCGCGCTCGTCGGAATGGGGCGGCCCGATACTGCCTTGGCGCTGGCACACGAGCTGGCCTACCGTTTCCCAGACCTGGAGATTTTCGTCGGTGAGCTGGCTGCGGCCCTGGTGCTAGCCGATGTCGATTCCGCCGCGGCGGCTGTCCGCTGGGCCGAGGCGCGCCCGGTCCTCGAAGGGGCTGCCGACGCTACCATTGGACGATCGGACTGGCAGGGGCGTGCCGGGTGGATGCTCGCGACTTTGGAGTGGGCGGAGAGGCACGCCGACCCCCCACGTGGTGCCGGGTCTCCTAAGGTGCCGCCGGAGCCGCTGGCCACGCTGCTGCTGGCGGAGGCCGCGGCTGCTCGAGGGGCGGTCGATTCGGCCCTTGCCGCTACCCGCGCCCTGACTGGGATTCCGGGTCAGGATGCCCGCGATCCATTCTTGCCAACCGTGCTGCATCTGAGACGTGCATCTTGGATAGAGCGGGGGAAGTACCCGCTAGGCGCGATGGCCGAACTCATCTGGCCTGAGAACTCCGATTTGCACGGCTACCCGACTCGGGATCCCCAGCCCGCTGAGGTTGACTGGGCATTTGCCGCGTTCGCCCAGTGGCGCCTTGGAGAGCTGCTGGTTCGGACGGGGCAGCGACGGGAGGCTTGCCGCGCCTACGGGGCCGTTGTTCGTCTCTGGTCTGGTGGTGACCCACCATACCGCGCTCGCGCCGACAGCGCTGTCCGCCGGCTCTCGAGGCTCGGCTGCCGGGGAGCCCTGTGATCGTCGTCCGCGCCCTCGGCCCAGCGGACGTGACCGTGAACGGCGCGGCCGCGCCGGCCAAGCTCCTGTGGAAGAAGAACCTCGCGCTCCTGATCTATCTGGCTCGGTCACCCAAGCGCGTGCGAACGCGCGAACACCTCATCGGCCTGTTGTGGGGCGAGAAGCCAGAGGACAAGGCGCGCCACTCCTTGAACGAAGCCGTGCACGTGCTCCGCCGCTGTGCGCGCGACGACGGCTTCGAGTCTGACACGGCGCAGGTGCGGATCGCACCCGGCGCAGTGGAGCTCGACACCGACATATTGGAGACGCTGGCGGCAGCGAGCGACTACGCCGGCGCGGCCGCGCTGATCAATGGGGACTTCCTTGAAGGATTCAGCGTTCGAGGGGCCTCGGAGTTCGACAACTGGCTGGCCGCGGAGCGCCAGCACTGGTGCCGCCGCTCGGTGGACGTGCTGGTACACCGCGCCGAGCAGCTGCTCGCGGCCGGCGATGTGGCGTCGGCGCACGAGATGGTGCAGCGCGCGCGCGAGCTCGATTGGCGGCCTGAAACCGCGGTCCGGAGCGCGCTGCGGACGCTCGCGCTCGCGGGAGACCGGGCCGGGGCGCTGGCCCTGTTCAAGGCGTTCGCGTCGCGACTGAAGCGCGACCTCGGCGCGGAGCCGGACGCCGAGACCCGCGCGCTCGCCGAGCGAGTGCGGCTGGAGAAAACCTGGCGGCTCCCGCAGGCGGTGGGCGACGCGGACGCGCGCAGGTCAGGTTCGCGTCGCGCCCCGCTGGTGGGGCGCGCCCTGGAGCTCGAGCGGCTGACGGGCGCGTGGACCGCTTGCCGCGCCAAACGGCGGGCAACCGTCGCCGTCATCGAGGGCGACGCCGGCGCCGGGAAGACCCGACTCGCCGAAGAGCTCGCGGCCCGGGCCCGGCTCGACGGCGCGGTGGTCGCCGCAGTTCGCGCGGTCGCCGCCGACCGCAGCGACGCATGGAGCGGCGTATTTGGGATCGCGCGCGGCGGATTGCTCGATGCCCCGGGAGTCGCCGGGGCTCCGCCGGACGCGCTCGCCCAGCTGCGGGGGACGGCGCCGCCCGGCGCGCTCGGGCGCGCCCTCGCCGAAGTGCTCCAGGCCGTGGCCGACGAGCGGCCGGTGGTTGTGTTCGTGGATGACGCGCACTGGCTCGACCGGGAGTCGCTGCTCGCGCTTGCCGCGGTCATCCGTGACCTGGTGCGCGCGCCCGTCGCATTCCTCTTCACCGTAGCGCCGCACCCCACCGACCCCGAGCTGGACGAAGTGCGCGCCCGCATCGGCCGCGAGCTCGCCGGCACCGCGGTACAGCTCGGAGGATTCGGGACCGACGAGGTGCGCGAGCTCGGGCGCTGGGCGCTCCCTTCGTACGGAGAGGAGCAACTGGACCGCCTCACCCGACGGGTCCTGGCGGACTCCGCGGGCATTCCGCTCCTCGTGGTCGCGTTGCTCCACGCCGTGGCAGCCGGCTTCGAGCCGCATGATGCGCAGCAGCCGTGGCCCAAGCCCACGGAGACGTTCGAGCAGACGTTACCGGGCGACCTTCCCGACAACGTCGTCGCGGCGATCCGGATCAACTTCCGTCGCCTGTCAGCGGAGGCGCAGCGGGTGCTGGCGGCGACGGCGGTGTTGGGGGCCCGGGTCGCCGGCGCCACGCTCGGGCGGGCGGCGGGCGTCGCCGGGGACGCGTTGGCGCAGGCGTTGGACGAGCTTGAGTGGCAGGGTTGGCTGACGGCGGAGCCCCGCGGCTACGCCTTCGTCGCGCGGATCGTGCGGGAGGTGATCGATCGCGACATGGTGACGCAGGGCCAGCGGCAGCGGATGCTCGACATGGCAGACCGGTCCGCTTGACCGGTGCTTGACCGGAAGGGGGAAGTCTTTCCCCCGTGGCTATCGAGGAGGACCGTATGAAACGGTTTGCGCCGCTGATGGTGCTGGTTGCTGTTGGCGCCTGCGATGCGCCGGGCCGGACCGCGGCGCCACCCGTGCCTTCGGCCGGGCGGATCGGACGGCCGGACGTCGTGGTGCACGAGGGCGGGTCGATCCAGGCGGCGGTGGAAGCCGCTGGTCCCGGCACGGTGATCCAGATCGAGCCGGGGACGTACGCGGAGGCGATTCACATTTCGGTCCCCGGTCTCGCGCTCGTCGGCCAACGGCGCCCGGATGGGCGTGGCGTGGTGATCGAAAGTCCGGGGGGAGAGGATAACGGCATCAGCGTGGACCCCGGCAGCGACCGGTTCGTGCTGCTCAACGTCACGGTCCGCGGGTTCGCGGAGAACGGCGTCCTGTTGCGTGGCGTGGACGGGTTCCTGCTGTCGGACATCACGGCCCAGGACAACGGCGAGTACGGTCTCTTTCCCGTGCACTCATCCAACGGGCTGATCGAGCGGTGCCGCGCCTCGGGGCACAACGACACGGGGATCTACGTCGGGCAGTCGCACGACGTCACGGTTCGCCACAGCGTCGCCTTCGCGAACGTGAACGGCATCGAGTTCGAGAACTCGCAACGGGTACAGGGCGTTGCCAACGAGACGTACGACAACGTCGTGGGCATCCTCGTGGTGGTGCTGCCCGGTCTCGACGTGAAGACCACGAGCGATGTGCTCGTCGCCCGCAACAGGGTCCACGACAACAATCATCCCAACTTCGCCCCGCCCGGCGACCTGGCGTCGTTCGTGCCCAGCGGCTCGGGGATCCTCATCGTCGGCGCGGATCGCGCGACGGTCGAAGGCAACACGGTTTCAAGCAACCAGTTCACGGGGATCGCCGTGGGCAGCACGCTGTTGCTCGGCGCGCTGGCTGGCCTGCCGCCCGAGGCCTTCGCCGACATCGAGCCCAATCCGGATCACGTGGTGATCCGGAACAACCGGGTCATGGGCAACGGGACCGCATCGCCGATCCCGTTCCTCCCTGCGGTGGACCTGTTGTGGGACGGCTCGGGGGTGGGAAATTGCTGGGGCCGCAATCGTTTCATCATCAGCTTTCCCGATGCGTTGCCGGCTTGCACGCGTTGACCGGGTCCGGACCGTCCCGCGTTCTCACCTCACGGGGTCGCCTGACACAGCCGCTGGACCTCGGGCTGCGCGACCTGATCCACGTAGCCCATCAGCGTCTCGAACGATCTGCAGGCGCGCGCGGCGATGGCGCTGTTCCTCTGCGCCACCGCGCCGCGCGCGATGTCGAGTCGCAACGGCCAGAGTGACGCGACCAGCTCGAGCGGCACGCTGAGAACGGCGTAACGCCGCGTCGCGCCATCCCACAGCGCCAGTGCGCGGGTCGTGTCACGGCGTGCCAGGGCGTCGCGCGCGTCGAGGTCCGCGGCGAGGCTGGTCGGGAGGGGGCCCCGCTTGCCGTCAGCGAGCCGGGCCAGCGCGGCGGCGTGGCGGGAGCGCTCCACCCCGAGGCGCGCGAGCAGCCAGTGGGCGACGGCGTCGGTGTCGGCGGCCGCGCCGAGGCGCGTCCGAACGCGCTCGACGGCACCCTGCCAGTCGCCCAACGCCGGCAGCCCGGTCGCGCGTGCGAGCAGGACCCACAGGTCCCGCTCCCGTCGAGCCGAGCCGCCTGCCGCCCGCTCGAGTCGCACGCGGGCGCTGTCTGCCCACCCCGCCGCCAGATCGGCGGCGACGCCCATGCGGAGGATCTGGGCCCGCTCCGCGTCCGTGGCGCCGCGCTGCTCGAGGCAGCGAAGGACCACGCGCGCCGGTCCGGTCCGCTGCACCGGCGTTCCGAATTCAGCCGCCTGGAATGCGAGGTACTCTAACGCGAGGAAGGAGTGCCGGCACACGGTGCGCAGCAGCGCCAGCTGGGCCGGAGCGGAGCCGAGGATGAGTGTGTCGGCGATGCCCACTGCTTCGGCCACGACTGACGTTGAGTCGATACGCAAGTAGCGGTGAATAAGGTCCGCCGTCTCGCGCCGGTCGCCTCCCTGGTGGGCCAGCGAGATCAAGTGTGCGATGGCCGGCGCGAACCGCGGATCGAGATCGAGGACGCGGTTGAACGCGACCCCGGCCTCGCCGACCGTCTCGTCGAACAGCCCGGCGAAGTGATAGTAGAACTCGCCGAGCACGTACCACGCCTGGGGGTAGCTCGGTGCCTGCTCGGTGGCGCGCTTGAATCGATCGAGCGCCGCCAGGCCGTCGCCTTCGGCGAGGAGCCGGGTGAACCCGTCGAGCAGCAGGCTGTCGGCCGGGGAAAGTCCTCCCTGGTGCACCAGCGCCCCTCGCAGCGCCTTGCCGAAACCCTGTTCCGTCGGGTCCACCTGCGCGGCGACGAGCGCGAGCCGCAACCGCCCGATCGCGAATCCGGAGTCCGCACGAATGACACGGGTGTACTCGTCGCGCGCGGTGCGGTAGTCGCCGCGGCGGAACGCCGCTTCGGCGTTCAAGTACGCGGCCAGCGCTTCGGGGCCGCCGTTCGGGAGCGTGGCGTCCGCGCCAGGCGTGAACTCGGGGTACAGCCCGGTCCATACGCGGTCCATCATCTCCGACTCCTCGGCGCCGACTCGTCCCTCCGCCTTCGCGCTGCGTCGGGCCCGGCCGCCCTCGTAGAGTGTCGCCTGGAGTGTGACCGTGGGCCCCACGTACGCGACGCTTCCCTGCACGAAGAACTTCGCCCCCAGGCGACAGGCGAGGGCCTGCGCCTCTTCGTTCGAGGGGTGTTCGCTCGCGATCTGCGCGACCACCCGGCCGAAGGAGACGACCTCGCTGAGGTGCTCCACGGGGCGGAATCGGGAGATGAAGTACTCGGGGAGCTGGGTCGCGGGATAGGGTGGCGTGCCCAGAACGGCGAACGGCATCACCGCGAGACGTGCCGGGTCGTCGCGTGGCAGCCGGCAGTCCCCGTGAGCGCCGAGCATGAGACGAACGACCACGGCGCCCCCCACCGCCACGACTCCGGCCGCCGCCCACGGGCGCCACGGCCGGACCTCGGCGCGTGCGAGCGCGGCGAGCCAGGCCGCGGCCGTGGCTGGTCGATCATCCGGCTGCTCCGCGAGCGGGTCCGCGAGCGCGGTGGCGAGACGAGTGGACAGGTCCGGCCGCGCCGTTCGCAGCGCGCGCACCAGCGCAGCGCGATCCGCCTTGAACGCCAGTGGTCCGCCGCCCAGCGCCTCGAACGCGACCGCCGCGAGACTGTGCAGATCGGCGCGTCCGTCCACACGTCCGCTCGCCGCCTGCTCGGGCGCCATGTAGCCGGGCGTGCCGATCGCCGCCCCGGGCTGCGTGAGCGACGATTCCCCGGCGCCTTCCACGCGGGCGATGCCAAAATCGGCGAGCAGGGCTCGGCCGCTGTCCTCGTCGAGCAGGATGTTGGAAGGCTTGACGTCGCGGTGCACGATGCCGCGCCGGTGGGCGTACCCCAGCGCGTCGGCAATCTCGCGCACCAGACGCAGGATCTGCTCGGTCGGGACGCGCGCGTTGCTCCGGAGTCGGTCCTCGAAGGTGTCGCCCCGCACGAACGTCATGATGAGGAAGCTGAT